>Ga0105250_10000435_pt1 | contig 30501 bp, 23 predicted proteins | sample KBSS54metaG_FD_80425 | JGI IMG/M metagenome (GOLD analysis project Ga0105250, IMG submission 80425) | Switchgrass rhizosphere microbial communities from Kellogg Biological Station, Michigan, USA - KBS S5-4 metaG | ecosystem: Host-associated > Plants > Roots > Rhizosphere > Soil | place...
AAGCCGCTGACGGCGGCGATCACGGGCTTGCGGATGGAGCGGATGGCTTCCCAGTTGCGTGTGATGTAGTCGCCCTTGTAGGCATCGGCAAAGCTGTACTTGGCCATGGCGCCGATGTCGGCGCCAGCCGCGAAGGCTTTCTCGCTGCCGGTGATGATCATGCAGCCGATGGCCTCATCGGCATCGAAGGCCTGCAGGGCCTGGCCCAGCTCGTCCATGAGCTGGTCATTGAGCGCATTGAGCTGCTTGGGGCGGTTGAGCGTGATGATGCCGACCTTGTCGGCTTCGACGCGAACTTCAATCATTTCGTAGGCCAAGGGAGTCTCCTGCTGGGGTTGTCGTCGTGATCCTCAAGAATAACCGGCCGGCGGCGCGGGGCGGCCTGGGCCGTTCAGGGCATGGCGGGCGCCTGCGCGCTGCCCGTGTGCCCGGCCAGCCAGCGTCCAGCGGTCTCCTCGTCCGTGATTTCCAGTCCGAGATTGCTGGGGGCGGGCGCCGCCAGGGTGCCGGATGTGGCAGCTTTTGCATCGCCGTTGTCCGTTTTCTCCACCATGGCGGCGGCCTCGGACAGCAGGCCCGATCCCCAGGGCAGGGTCAAGGCCAGGATCTGCCGGTCGCGGGCCACCCAGGCGACGATGTCCAGGGCCGTGCCTGCATAAAGCGCCACGTCGTCCAGCCGGGTGATGCGCCAGCGCGCGGGCTGTGAATCCTCGGCGCCGGTGGGCAGCTCGATGGCCAGCCATTCGTCGCCCGCCATGAAGCCGGCGCGCTCGGCCAGGCTGCCGCGCAGCACGGTCTTGATGGTGATGCCCTGGCTTTCCTGCACGCGCAGGCCCAGGCGCTGGGCAGTCTGCGCCGGCTCGGCCTTGGCCTGCACGCCGTGCGCGGCCAGCAACTCGGCCAGCGGCAGGTCGTCGGTGCCGTGCACCCATTGCGTGATCTCGGGCGCGAAGCTGCGCCCGCCCAGGTCCTGCAGTACGGCCAGCACGTCGGCCTCGCGCATGGGGCCGCCCTGGCAGCGCTGCCACAGCGCGCGCATCACGTCGTCCAGCGTGCTGCGGCCTTCGCGGCGCAGTTGCAGGTCCAGGGCCAGTGCGACCAGGCAGCCCTTGGTGTAGTAGCTGACGGTCTGGTTGGGCGTGTTCTCGTCCTGGCGGTAGTACTTGACCCAGGCGTCATAGCTGGCCTGGGCCACGGACTGCAGGTGTCGGCCCGGCGTCTGCAGCACCTGGTTGATGGTGCGCGTGATGAGCTTGAGGTATTGGGCGTTGTCGATCAGGCCGGCGCGGCGCAGCAGCAGGTCGTCGTAGTAGCTGGTGAAGCCTTCGAAGAACCACAGCAGCTCGGTGTAGTTCTCCTGCCCGTAGTCGTAGCGTGCGAATTCGGCCGGGCGCAGGCGCTTGACGTTCCAGGTGTGGAAGTACTCGTGGCTGATCAGGCCCAGCAAGGTGGTGTAGCCCTCGGCGGCCTTGCGCTCGCCCACGCGCGGCAGGTCGCGCCGGCCGCAGATCAGGGCCGTGGAATTGCGATGCTCCAGGCCCCCATAGCCGTCATCGACCACGTTGAGCATGAACACGTAGCGCTGCATGGGCGCGGGCGTGGCCTGCTCGCCCGTACCGTGCCAGAAGGCCAGCACGGTCTCGCAGATCTTGCGTGCATCGGCAATCAGGCGCGCGCCGTCGAAGCTGGGCGCGGCGCCCGCCACGATGAAGCTGTGCGGCACGCCCGCGGCCACGAAGTCGCCGCGCCAGAAGCTGCCCATCTCCACGGGGCAGTCCACCAATTCGTCGTAGTGGGCGGCGCGGTACAGGCCCCAGCCGCGCGCATCGGTGTCCACGGCGTCCAGGCCGGTCGCCACCTGCCACGATGCGGTGGCGTCCGACGCAAGCAGCTGCAGCGTGTGCGGCGTGTCTTCCTGGCCGTGCACGCGCAGGCACAGGCTGGTGCCGTTGAAAAAGCCGCGGCGGCGGTCCAGCCAGGCCGTGCGGACCGAGCTGTCATAGGCGCAGAACTGGTAGTGGAGCACCAGCGGCACGCCGGCTGCGCAATCGGCCTGCCAGAGGTTCTTGCCCTGCTGGGCCAGCGCGACGGGGCGGCCGTCCTGCTCGGCAGACAGGCCCTGGAGGTTCTTGGAGAATTCCCGCACCAGATAGCTGCCGGGAATCCAGACCGGCAGCGACAGGGTCTGGCCAGCGGCCGGGCGGGCGATGTGCAGTTGCACGCTGAACAGGTGCGCGTCCACATCAAGGGCCTGCACGCGGTAGTGGATGTCCGCTGCGGCAGTGGCAGTGGCGGTGGCGGCGAGGGGAGAGGTCATTCGGGCTCCTGCAGGTGTGGCCTGGAGGCTGCCCGGGCCCGCTGCGGCGGGCTGGAGCCGGGAAGCTCCGGCCGAGGGGGATCAGGTGGGCGGGCCCGGCGTCCATGGCGCCGGGCCCGCCCGGTGGCGGTCAGCGCGCGGCTGCGGCTGCGGCTGCGGCCAGGTTCTTCTCGACTTCCTGGGCGCTGATGGCGCCAGGCACGCGGGTGTTGTTGGTGAAGATGACGGTGGGCGTTCCCGTGATCTTGTACTTGCGCCCGAAGGCCAGGTTGCGCTGCACGGCCGAGGTGTCGCACTGGGCGGCGGCCGGCACCTTGTCGCGCAGCATGTGGTCAGCCCATGCACCGGCCTGGTCCTTGGCGCACCAGATGTTGCGCGACTTCTCGGCCGAGTCGGGGCTCAGGATGGGGTACAGGAACAGGTAGATGGTGACGTTGTCCACGGTCTGCAGGTCGCGCTCGAAACGCTTGCAGTAGCCGCAGTTGGGGTCTTCGAACACGGCCATCTTGCGCTCGCCCTTGCCGTGGACGATGGTCACGGCGTCCTTGAGCGGCAGCTGCTTGAAGTCCACCGCCGTCAGCTGGTTCATGCGGTCTTCGGTGAGATTGCGGCGCGCCTTGGTGTCGATCAGCTCGCCCTGGATCAGGTAGTTGCCCTTGGCGTCCGTATAGAACAGGTCCGTGCCGATGCGCACCTCGAAGAGGCCGGACATGGGCGTGGGGCGGATTTCGTCGATCTTTTCCAGCTGGGGAATGCGCTCGGTCAGCGTCTTGCGCAGGTTGGCGTCCTGGGCATGGACACCGAGGCTCCAGGTCAGACTGGCGGCCGTCAGCAGGCAGGCGAAGAGTTTCATGGCAATGCGGTGGGTGGGCGGGGCCGCGTTCAGGCCGGCCGCGCCGTGGTTGAGGGGGATTGCGCGGCGCGGGGCGCCACGGAGCAGGGGTACGAGTCGCAAAACGGCAAAGGGTTCAACGGCACGGAATCGGCTTGGCTCCAGGCTCAGGCGCCGCTGCGCGGGTCCAGGCCCATGGCCTGGCGCGCCATCCAGTCCTTGAGCGGGCCGAAGCGCTCGAAGCCCTTCATGCCCCAGTTGCGCAGCATCTGCACCGGAACCTCGGAGCGGCTGAACAGCTGCTGCAGCCCGTCCATGGCCAGGCCCATGGGCGCCAGCGCGGCCTTGCGCTCGCGTTCATAGCGGCGCAGCAGGCGCAGATCGCCGGTGCTGCGCCAGTAGCCGCGCTCCTGCAGCACGCGTGCCAGCGCCTGCACATCGCCCAGGCCCAGGTTCAGGCCCTGGCCTGCCAGCGGATGCACGTTGTGGGCGGCATCGCCCACCAGTACCCAACTGCGGGCCGAGCGTGCATCGCCGTCGGGCATGGAGCCGCACCAGTGGTCGGCCACGGCCTGCTGCAGCGGCCAGGCCATGCGCGGTGCGCTCAGCTCCAGCCGCCCCAGCGCGCCCTGGCTGATGGCTTCCAGCCGAGCGGTGAAATCCTGTGTGTCGGCGGCCAGCCAGCCGTCGGCCAGCTCGCGGGCGATGGACCAGACCACGGCCACGCTGTGGCCTTGCGGGCCGTCCAGCGGCAGCAGGGCCAGGATGCCCTCGGGCGTGAACCACTGTCGCGCCACCTGTCCGTGCGGCAGCTCGCAGTGCAGCCGGGTGGCGATGGCGTGCTGTGCATAGGGCGTGACGGCGAAGTCCACGCCGAACTCGCTGCGCGTGCGGCTGGCGCGGCCCTCGCAGATGGCCGTCAGCGGCGCCGCCACGGGCTGGTCCACCACCTCGACCATGGGCTGGTAGCGCACGGCCTCGGCCAGGCGCTGCTCCAGCGCGGGCACATCGACGATCCAGGTCAGGGCCTCGACATCCTGGCTGGCTGCGTCGAACAGCACATGGCCGTCCAGGTCGCCAAAGACTTCCATTTGCGTCACGGGCGTGGCGTGCTGGTCATCGGGCCAGCAACGCAGGCTGTCCAGCAGGCCGCGTGCGCTGGCATTGAGCGCGTAGGCGCGCACATCGGGCGCGTTGCCGGTCGGCGCGGCCACCACCAGGGCCACGCGCAGCCGTTCCCGGGCCAGCAGGAGAGCCAGGGTCCGGCCTGCAATGCCGGCCCCGCGTATACATACATCAAAGGTTTGCGCCATGGCCGGCATTGTAGGAGTCCGGGCCATGCCGGGGATTCCAACTGGCGCAAACTCCGGCTTTGGCGTGATCTGCCGCAGCCTGTGTCGCCATCTGGCATATTGCCGCCCATCGCATGGCGCCATTCGCACCATGGATGGCATACACACTCCAGATTTCCCACAAAGAGCTATCCGATGTTTGACCAAGAAAGAGACGTGCAGGGCCGCATTGCCCAGTTGTGGGTATATCCCGTCAAATCCTGCGCGGGCATCGCGCTGCAAAGCAGCGGCGTCGGCGCCACCGGCCTGGCCTGGGACCGCCACTGGATGGTGGTCGATGCGCAGGGCGAATTCCTGACCCAGCGCGACCATCCGCGCATGGCCTGGATACGCCCCGAGCTGGAGGCCGGGCACTTGGTGCTGCACTTTCCCCAGCAGCCGCCGCTGCGCATCGCGCTGCAGGCCACGGGGCCGGAGCGCCGGGCGCGCGTCTGGTCGGACTGGGTGCAGGCCTGGGACATGGGCCCCGAGGCCGCCCGCTGGCTGACGCAGGCCCTGGGCACGGACTGCTCCCTGGTGCGCTTCGACCCGGCCGCGCCGCGCCGCACCAGCGAGCGCTGGACCGGGGGCGAGGCAGCGCCCGTGCACTTTGCGGACGGCTATCCGCTGCTGGTACTGAGCCAGGCGGCCGTGGATGAACTCAACCAGCGCCTGCAGGCGGCCGGCCACGCCGCGGTGGACGCACGGCGCTTTCGCCCCAACATCGTGATCGAAGGCCTGGAGGCCCATGACGAGGACCGGGTCGACGGGCTCGACGTGCTCGATGCCCAGGGCCTGCGGCTGCGCATGGCCAAGCCCTGCACACGCTGCCCCATTCCCGACATCGACCCCGTCACGGCCGTGCAGGGCACCGCCGTGGGTGACGCCATCCGTATCTACCGCCAGGACGACCGTGTCGATGGCGCCATCACCTTCGGCATGAATGCCGTGCTGGAAGGCCTGCACGACGGGGCCGAACTGGTCGTTGGCCAGTCCGTGGCCGGCGACTGGCAGTTCGCCTGAAACGACAGGAAATGCCCGGTTGACTAAAATACGGGGTTTGTCCCCAGAATCCCTGTAGAAAGCCCTGCCATGAGCCTCAAATGCGGCATCGTGGGCCTGCCCAATGTGGGCAAGTCCACTCTCTTCAACGCGCTGACGAAGGCCGGCATCGCCGCCGAGAACTATCCCTTCTGCACCATCGAGCCGAACACCGGCGTGGTGGAAGTGCCCGATCCGCGCCTGCAGAAGCTGGCCGACATCATCACGCCCGAGCGCATCGTCCCGGCCATCGTCGAATTCGTGGACATCGCCGGCCTGGTGGCCGGCGCCTCCAAGGGTGAAGGCCTGGGCAACCAGTTCCTGGCCCACATCCGCGAGACCGACGCCATCGTCAACGTGGTGCGCTGCTTCGAAGACCCGAACGTCATCCACGTGGCCAACAAGGTGGACCCCATCGCCGACATCGAGGTCATCCAGACCGAGCTGTGCCTGGCCGACCTGGCCACCGTCGAGAAGGCGCTGAACCGCTACAGCAAGGCCGCCAAGTCGGGCAACGACAAGGAAGCCGCCAAGGTGGTGGCGCTGCTGACCCCCATCCAGGCTGCCCTGGACCAGGGCAAGCCCGCACGCACGGTGCCCGTCTCCAAGGAAGACGCGCCCCTGCTCAAGCAGTTCTGCCTGATCACCGCCAAGCCCGCCATGTTCGTGGGCAACGTCAGCGAAGACGGCTTCGAGAACAACCCGCTGCTCGACAGCCTCAAGGCCTATGCCGAGGCACAAGGCGCTCCCGTCGTGGCCATCTGCGCCAAGATCGAGGCTGAAATGGCCGAGATGAGCGACGAAGACCGCGACATGTTCCTGCAGGAACTGGGCCTGGAAGAACCTGGCCTGAACCGCCTGATCCGCGCCGGCTTCGGCCTGCTGGGCCTGCAGACCTACTTCACGGCCGGCGTCAAGGAAGTGCGCGCCTGGACCATCAAGGTCGGCGACACCGCCCCCCAGGCCGCAGGCGTCATCCACGGCGACTTCGAGCGCGGCTTCATCCGTGCCCAGACCATCGCCTTTGACGACTTCATCGCCTTCAAGGGCGAGCAAGGCGCCAAGGACGCGGGCAAGATGCGCGCCGAAGGCAAGGAATATGTCGTCAAGGATGGCGACGTGATGAACTTCCTGTTCAACGTCTGACCGGTCTGCTCATCAAGGAAGCCACGCGGGCCCGCATCGGCCCAATGCATGCAGCAAAATGGGGTAATAGCTGTTTTATTGGGGTATTGGTTGTTGAAAATACCCCTATTTGCGGTAGCATTGCCCCATTCTTTCCAGTCCGGATGCTGCTGCATGCAATCACTCTCGCCAGACTACCTCGCCAAGCTGCGCTTCGACGCGCGGCAACTGGCGACACTGCGCGCATTGGGCGAGTACAGAGGCAAGCAGCAGCTCTTCGTGGCGCAGTCGCCCGAGGTCTTGAGTGACCTGCGGCAGGTGGCAGTTGTCGAGTCCACGGAGTCATCGAACCGCCTGGAAGGCGTGGTTGTGGCGGCCCATCGGCTCAAGTCGCTGGTGCTCAAGAATGCCATGCCCCAAAGTCGTTCCGAGCAAGAGGTAGCTGGCTACCGCGATGCCCTCGGCCTGATTCACGAGAGCGGCGAACAGATGCCGTTCTCTGAGGGCACTGTCCTTCAACTCCACGGCATGCTGTACCGCTACATGCCCCAACCAGGCGGGCATTGGAAAGCTACCAACAACGACATCGTCGAGCGCCACCCCGATGGCAGCTCGCGCATCCGCTTTCGTCCGATTGCCGCGCACCTCACCCCCATCGCAATGGCGGACCTGGTCGCGCGGTACCGCTCGGCGCTGGATCAACACCTGGCAGACCCCTTGGTGCTGGTGCCGCTGCTCGTCCTCGACTTTCTGTGCATCCACCCGTTCTCCGATGGCAACGGCCGCATGGCACGGCTGCTGACGCTGCAGTTGCTCTACCACTTCGACTATGCGGTGGGCCGTTTCATCAGCCTGGAGCGCATCTTCGAGGAGTCTAAGGAGAGCTACTACGAGACGCTGGAGGCCAGCTCCCAGGGGTGGCATGAGGCTGCTCACAATATCGCGCCATGGCTCGACTATTTCTGGGGCGCGCTGCTGCGTGCCTACAAGGAGTTCGAAGAGCGCGTGGGCACCATCGAGCGCGGGCGGGGTGCCAAGGGCGATCGCGTTCGCTCAGAAATCCTCAAACGCCAACGGCCCTTCTCGATCTCGGAGATTGAGGAAGCCTGCCCTGGTATCAGCCGCGACATGGTGCGCGTGATTCTGCGTGCCATGAAGGCAGAGGGGGTGATTGCCCCGACAGGCAAAGGTCGCGCTGCGAAATGGACACAAACCGGGTTGCAGCACGCGCCCACACAGCACAACACCAGCAATGGAAGCGGGTCAGGGAGCCCTTTGCAGAAACCATGAAAAACACTGGAAAACAAAACCTGCTGGACAGCCTGGGACAAATGTCTGCCCCTGAGCTGCGTCGGCTGCTGACGGAGCACCTGACCCGGCAGAAGCTGGGCCTGTACTGGGAGCGCGACGCCATTGAGCACGACAAGGCGCTGAATGCCGACGTCGTGCTGCCACGCCTGGTTCCGGAGTGGAGCCACACGCCAGAGGGCTGCACCGAGCACCGGAACCTGATCATCGAGGGTGACAACTTCGACAGCCTGCGTTTGCTGCGGGCCACCCACGCTGGCAAGGTGCGGGTGATCTATATTGACCCGCCTTACAACACCGGCAATAAGGACTGGGTCTACAACGACAGCTACGTCGGCCAGAACGACCGGTGGCGGCACAGCCAGTGGCTGGAGTTTCTTTATCGGCGCCTGACGCTTGCAAGAGATCTGCTCACTGCGGATGGCGTGATCCTTGTGAGCATCAACGATGAGAACCGCGCGCGGCTTGAGTTGTTGATGGATGAGGTTTTCCCTGGGCGTCGAGTCGGCTGTTTTGTCTGGCGTAGTCGAACTGGCGGAAACGATACGAAGGGCGCATTTTTCTCGGATAACCACGAGCACGTATTGGTCTATGCCAACCCGGGATTTCGCTTTATCGGGGATGAAAAGTCTTACTCCATGTACAAGTACCAGGAGGGTGACCGACTTTTTCGGCTTAGTGACTTAACGAAGGCGCATGATTTCCGCGAACGTCCCAACACGTACTACCCGATTCACGATCCGAAGACCGACACCTACTACCCCTGCAACCCGCAGCGTGTTTGGGCCTACGCCTCAGATAAAAAAATCAAGGACGGTCAAAAAATCCGTGGAGACACGATTGAAGCCCTCATCAAGAAAAACTTGATCTGGTTCCCTCCTGAGCAGCGGATCGAAACCTTTGACACGCTGCAACAGCTTCAGGAAGCGATTCAGCGAAAAGACGTTCCGATGAGCGGGAGTACTCCTCTGCTCTTCGATGGCATGCCCGAGTTGAATTTCTGGTTAGGCAAACGAATCGGCTACGGGCGTCCGGCTTTCAAACGCTTCAAGGAAGGCTTGAAGAACGAGAACCAGCCGGTTTCATCATGGCTGACTCCACGACAAGAGCAAGAGACAGTGGTGGAAGGGCTGAATATGCCTATCGTTGGAACAACGGAGGAAGGTTCAAAGGAGCTCAAAGACGTGATGGGCGACAAGGCATTTCCATACCCTAAGCCGCCGTCGTTGCTCAAAGGCTTGTTGGCACAAGCGACGCGCCCTGAAGACATCGTGCTGGACTTCTTCGCCGGCTCGGGCACCACCGGTCAGGTTGTCATGGAACTCAATGCCGAAGATGGCGGTCGCCGTCGGTTTGTTCTCTGCAGCAGCACCGAGGCCAACGACAAAGAACCCACCAAGAACCTGTGCCGCGATGTTTGTGCGGAACGCATCCGCCGGGTCATGCAAGGCTATGGTGACAAGGGCGGTCACAGCGTGGCGCAAGGTGGCGAGTTCGCCTACCTGCAACTCGACAAGCTGGATGCAGCAGATGTGGCGCTGGACGCCACGGCAGACCATGCCGCAACCCTGCTGGCCATGCGTCACGCAGCGGCGGCACCTGTGGCCCACCAAAGCGGCTCAATCCGCCTCATCGCGAAAGGCGCCGACTGGCTGATGGCACTGTGTCCCGCCGTCAACGCCCAAGTGGTGGAGGAGTTGTGCGGACTACCGGCCCAGCTCAAGGTGGCCCGGCTGGTGGTGTATGCCCCTCGCCCCAAAGCCTTGAATGCCTTGCTGGCTGAACGGGGGATAGAGGCGCAAGTCCGCGCCCTGCGCCAAGCGCTGATTCAGGGCCAGGGAGGCAGCCGATGAACACGCCCCAGACAACAATATTCATGCCAACGTCACAACCTATATTCCAGGCCACGCTGGATCTGGCGATTCAAGCCTCAACACACCAACCTGAACACTTTCAGGCCGAACTGATGGACAACATCAGCAAGGCTCTGCTGCGCACGTCTTCGCCCCCGTGCCTGCTGCGTGCACCGACCGGCTCCGGCAAGACTTTTGTCATGGGCCAGGTCTTGCAACGCGTAGGGGCGCAGCGCGATGTGCTGTGGTTCTGGTTTGTGCCCTTCGTGACGCTGGTGGGGCAAACGCTGGATTCGCTTTTGCAGCATGCCCCGGGCTTGTCGCCCGTGCTGTTCTCGCAGGGGCGCAATCAGGACCTGGGCGCGGGCACGGTGCTTATTTCTACCGCGCAGGGCGTGGCTCGCGCTCAATGGCGAACCAAGGGTTACGACGCCGATGCCGACGACGATGTGCGCACCTTGGCGGCCTTGGTTGCTCGTGCTCGTGCCAAAGGCCTGCAGATTGGCTTGGTGGTGGATGAGGCACATATTGGTCTGGACAAGAGCACAGAGTTTGGCAAGTTCGCACACTGGCTGCAGGCGGATTACCTGCTCATGGCAACGGCCACCCCCAAGGACCAGCGTTTGACCGACTTCCTTGCCCACGCGGGCTACAGTGGGCAAGAACGCTTTTCGGTCAGCCGCGATGATGTCGTCAAAGCCCGGTTGAACAAGCAGTACATCGAGGCGGTGGTGTACAGCTTGGGCGCCACCATGCAGCAGGTGACCGACTTGCGGCGCACAGTGCTGCGTCAGGCTTGGGCGCGCAATGTGCTGATTGGCCAACAATTGCAGCAAGCAGGTATTGCCTGTACGCCATTGTTGCTGGTGCAGGTGGCCAATGGTGAACGCAGCGTGGATGAGGCTGCCGAGGAGTTGATGCGCCAGTGCAATGTGCCACCCCAAGCCATCGGCAAGCACTCTGCGGATGAGCCAGACCCGGTGTTGATGGCAGCGATTGCCAACGACACGACGAAGCAGGTACTGATCTTCAAGCAGTCCGCAGGCACGGGTTTTGATGCGCCCCGCGCCTTTGTGCTGGCCAGCACCAAACCCGTCAATGATGCGGACTTCGCCATGCAGTTCATCGGCCGCGTCATGCGAGTGGCACGCCAGGTTCGCGAGGGCTTTTCGAAGCCGCAGCCCATTCCCGCCGAGCTGAACACCGCCTATGTGTATCTAGGCAATGCACAGGCGCAGGCGGGCTTTGAAGCCGCTGTACAAGCCACCAGTGCGGTCAAGAGCCAACTTGAGGGGCAGACAGAGAAGCTGATGACCCGGCATACCGTTGCGGGGGGCGTGGTCTACACCAACCGGCCTACGGTAGATCAACCCCTTAGCTTCAACATGAGGCTGCCTGGCACACAATCCTCCCCCCAACTGGAAGCCTCAGAGTCCATGCCAACATCGCCATCATGGCAGCCTCCTGCAAGCGGCGCCACACCTCAACTCCGGGAGCAGGATCTGTTCGGCGACTCCACTTGGGCTCTCGACACCCAGGCGGCAGAACCAGTGCAGAAGAAGCCTTCAAGTATCGACAAGCCACGCACGCGCTCCGAAGTGTTGGAGGCTTTGACCGAAAACAGGCTGAAGGCGTTTCAACGAAAGGGCAACTTACCTACCCTGGGTGCTGCGCTCAAGTCTGAGGAAAAGCCGTCGCTGGTCGATCTTTCGGCTATCTCGCTGCAAGTCGCACAGTCTCTGGAAATAAATGCGACGCTGGCACAGACGGCGGTGAATGCGGCACTCAACCGGGTGCGGCAGAAAGAGCTTCACAAGGAACTTACCGAGGGCATCAGTTACGCCGAAGATATCCAGGTTGTGACGGATCGCGCAGCCTTGGCGAGGGAGGCGGTGGCTGCTCTTGAGGAGCTTCCACATGCGGAGGAAGAGGACTACCGCATCATCGTGCAGGCCATTTCTGCCCGATTGAAGCCCACCTTGGACGCCACGCTTGAGGCAGCCCCTTCTCAAACACCGCTGTCAGAGCAAGACCTTGTGCGTCTGTCGCGAGATGCGGCCCACTGGGTCATCCGCGACAGTGCGCAGGAACTTCGTGAAGCCATCTTCCAAGCCATTGCAGACCAGGCGAAGCAGGTTGATGCCCAACCCCTGCCCGATGTGATGATCTTCCCGGAGGACATTCCGCTGGAGACGTCCAGCAAAAACATCTATGGCGTATTGCCTCCATCCACCGAGGATGCACAGGACGTGGAGACTGTGCTCTTCATGGATGAGCGCAATTGGTGGACCGACCAAGTGTTCACGCTTGATGATGGTGACGCCTTCAGTGTCGGACGGTATGACGGCTGGGTGAAGCTCAACACGCTGGAGCAGGCATTTGCCAGAGCGCTGGACGAGGCTGACTTCGTTCACTGGTGGCATCGGAACCCCGACAAAAAGCCCTACTCAGTGCGCGTGGTGCGGGCAGAGCACGACCACTACTTCTATCCAGACTTCGTGGTCTGTGTTTCGCATGAGAACGGTGAAGCCCCGATGCAACGCCTGCTGGAGACCAAGGAAAGCACCAAGGACGCCGCTCGCAAATCACAGCACTTCCCGGTTGCTTACGGCAAGGTCTTGTTCATCACGCCTGATGGCAACCGTCTGCGGTGGGTGAATGATGACGGTAGCTTGGGCGAGGTGGTCAAACTGACAGAGCCGCAGGCGATTCAGGCCAAGCTGAAGTCGTCTCAGCACACTTGTAAGCCGGCTTGAATTGTCCAGCAGAGATCCATTAAGTTGGTGTGGACCTCCTCAGCGGCATCCTCGCTATCAAGGCGAGGACACCGAGAGTGGCTGTGTTGGTTGGGATTGTCTGGAAGAAGGGATGCCTCTCGCTCAGGTTTAGGCGCTGGGCTGCGGAGGCTTATCTAAGGCATTCAGCTTTGTCCTGAGCGCACAAGGATAGAAAAGGGAGAGATATGACAGAGCAGATCAGCAGCCAATCTTCCGGCACGACCTGGTTCGTCGGGGCCAGTTTTGGTCACACGGATGACCAGAGTGGGCGCTTCTTAGAAGAGGGTATTTGGGAGATCAGCAGCCCCATGGAGAAGGAGCAAACCCTGGTGCGTTCCATGCGCCCCGGTGAGCGCATTGCCATCAAGGCCGCATATGTGCGCAAGCGTGGTCTCCCCTTCGACAACCGCCAGCAGACCGTGTCCGTGATGGGCATCAAGGCCACTGGCATCATCACCGAGAACCCGCAGGACGGTGAGCGCGTCAAAGTGCAGTGGCAGCCCACCGACGGCGTGCGTGAGTGGTACTTCTACACCTACCGCCCCACCATCTGGCGCGTCGTGCCCGGCGAATGGAACGCGGATGCGCTGATCGCTTTTGCGTTCGAAGGCAAGTCGCAAGATATCGAGCGATTCCGCAACGCACCGTACTGGAAGGACCGCTTCGGCACGCTGTTCCAGTGGGCGGACTTCTATGAGGCCATAGCCGAGAAGCTGCTGGCCTACGCGGGCAACCGAACCCCGCTTGTCCAGGGCATCCACCAGATGGCTCAGCGCGTGCAGGGATTGGGTTATCTGCAGGACAAGTTTCCAGACGGGAGCAGCGGCCCGCTGAGGGACATCTGCCCTTTCACGGTGATGGGCACGTTCAATCGAGGCATGACGGACGCCAACCGCAAGCTGATTGCCGGGGAGCTGGCGAAGTTTCTCGGTGTCACCGTCCCTGTGCCCGCGACGTTCGAGGGCATCCCCGTGCTCAACAATCAGCGCTCATGGTTCTTCCGATACGCTGACAAGCGAGGGGCTGGAGACATTGACGCCTTGTGGCGCGTCTTTGCTGCGGCGCAAGCGCTGGTGGAAGACGATGAACCGGACATGCGCAACGAGTTCGTTGAGGCCTATGACGTTGCCACCCAGGTCTGGGGTGTGGCGTGGAACCTGTCTACCGGCTTGTATTGGGCTGCTCCATGGGAGTTTCCAACGCTGGACAGCCAGTCGCGGCACTACATCCAGAAGCGCCTTGGCATGACGATAGCGACACCTGGGCCACAAGCGCCTTGCGACGCGGTCACGTATTTGCAACTTGATGATGATTTGCGCACGCGATTCGCGGAGGAAGACTATCCGGTGCATAGCTTCCCGGAGCTGTCGCTGGCATCGTGGCAGTTCAAGGATGCAACGCCTGCACCACAGGGAGATGACTTCATGCCTGTGGTGCCAACTGAGGGCACCGGCGATGAAGTCGCAGCTCAGGTGGTCCAGCCACAGGCGCCGATTGTTCCGTACATGCTCGACGACATTCTTCAAGACGGCTGCTTCCTGGCTGGGGCAGAGCTTGAGTTGTTGCTGGATCGGTTGCGCACCAAGAAGAACCTCATCTTGCAGGGGCCACCCGGAACCGGCAAAACCTGGCTGGCCAAGCGCTTGGCTTTTGCCTTGATGGGGCAAAAGGACGAGAGCAAGGTCAGGTCAGTCCAGTTCCACCCGAATCTCTCGTACGAAGACTTTGTGCGCGGTTGGCGGCCCACAGGCGAGGGAAAGCTGTCATTGGCCGATGGCGTCTTCATGGAGGTCATCAAGGCAGCGAGCAAGGAGCCCTCTGCCAAGTTCGTCATCGTTATTGAGGAGATCAACCGTGGCAATCCGGCCCAGGTATTCGGTGAATTGCTGACATTGCTGGAGGCCGGAAAGCGCACGCCCAGAGAAGCGCTGGAGCTGTGCTACCCCGATGCTGACGGGGTGCGTCGGCCTGTTCACATTCCCGATAACCTTCATGTGATCGGCACTATGAACATTGCCGATCGGTCATTGGCGCTTGTTGATCTTGCGCTGCGTCGCCGCTTTGCCTTCGTTGGCCTTGAACCTCGCCTCGGCTCAGCGTGGCGGAAATGGGTGGTCACGGCATGCGGTGTTGACGAAGCGCTCGCTTTAGATATCGAGCGGCGCCTTGCAGAACTCAATGAACAGATTGCAGCAGATACACGTCTCGGCAAGCAGTTCCGGATCGGGCACAGCTACGTCACGCCTGTGCATCGATTGGATGCTGGCAGCACCCAAAGATGGTTCCAGCAAGTCGTGGAAACTGAGATCAGTCCTCTGCTGGAGGAGTATTGGTTTGATTCCCCTGAGCATGCACGTCAGGCCACGTCACGCTTGTTGCACGGCTGGTGATGAGCGTCCTCGTCCCATCAATGGCTGCTGCATCGGAAAGCACGCCCGGGTTCGTAGGGCGCATTCCGGTGCGTAACCTCTGGCTGCTGATGCTTTATGCGTCAGACCTCTTTCACACAGGTGGCATTGCCAACGTTGACGTCGAGGAAAGCCCAGATGATCTGCCCGATCTAGTGGCAGAAGTGCTGGCCTGCGCGGTCGAGACTCGGCTGCGTCTTCAGTTGAGCCAGGGCTATCGGCCCCAAGAGGAATGGCTTAGCCGAGTGCGTGGGCGCATCGATGTGCTGACCACTGGACGGCGCCGATTGCTGGATCGCGGTCTGGTCGCCTGTCGCTATGCCGAACTTACCATCGACACGCCACGCAATCGCTTTGTCCAGGCGGCATTGGAGTCAGTTGCCCGCTTGGTCAAGAGAAGAACCCTTGCCCATCGGTGTCGATGTCTCGCAGGTGCGATGAGAGCCCGGGGTGTTTCGGGCCAACCGCCAACTCGCGCCCAAATGAGCGCAGATCGTTTCGGGCGGCATGACGCTGACGATCAATTCATGGTGGCCGCATCCAAACTCGCTTTTGATTTGGCGCTGCCTACAGAGTCTGCGGGCGGGTATGTGCTGGCGATGCCAGACAGGGAGGAGGCCTGGGTTCGCCGCCTCTTTGAACGTGCTGTCGGGGGGCTCTATGCTGTGGAGCTAGGGGCACTTGGATGGCATGTGCGTTGCGGCACCGCTCTACAGTGGCAAATCTCGGCACAGACCGCCGGTATCGACAGCATCTTGCCCACCATGAGAACTGATGTGGTGCTCGACCACGCCAATTCAGGGCGGAGGATTGTCATCGACACCAAGTTCACCTCCATCGTCACGTCGGGGTGGTATCGAGATCAAAGCTTACGCAGTGGATACCTCTATCAGATGTACGCCTATCTCCGATCACAGACCGGTTGCGGCGACCCACTGGCAGACGCGGCAAGTGGCCTGCTGTTGCACCCATCTGTGGGGCAAATGATGGACGAGACGGTGGTCATCCAGGGTCACCTGATCCGGTTGGCGACAGTGGATCTGACGGCAAAGCCGGTAGAAATTCGAGCCCAACTGTTACGGTACTTTTTGACGGATTGATTGATGCTCCTTGGCACGGGCACCAGCCAGAAGTTGTCATACTGGATTGCTCCTAACCTCCGCTTGGTCGGTAAGAATCGAGGCAGGCGGAGATGAGGCCGGATCAGATTTCCCCGAAATACCCGCGCGTATATCCCAGGGCCTTCGAGAGTTGCGCGGCGGCGTCGATGACGCGCGGCGCCATCTCCTTCATGCGGGCCACGCTCAGGCGGTCCAGCGGTCCCGAAATGCCGATGGCGGCCACGGGACGCTCGAAGGCGTCGTACACGGCTGCGGCCAGGCCGCCAACGCCTTCGCGCCATTCCCCGCGATTGACCGCATATCCGACGCGAAGCGCCTTGGCGCATTCGGCCTTCAGAAGCTCCTTGCTCACGATCGTGTTTGGCGTGAACCTCGGCAAAGGGTCAGGTAGCCGGTCAAGGTACTGCGCGGGCTGCGCCGCCAGCAGGGCCTTGCCCGTGGCCACGGCGTAGGCGGGAGCGCGGCCACCGATCATCGAGTAGGCGCGTATGGGCTGGACGCTGTCTATCTTGTCCACGTAGATGACATCCTGCCCTTCAAGCACCGACAGATGGACCGTCTCCGCGCTTTCCTCGGCCAGTACCGCCATGAAAGAGGGGGCGATCTTGCGCAGGTCGAGCTGTCCCAGCTGGCGCACGCCCAGTGCATACATCTTGGTCGTGCTGCGAAAGCCCCCGCCTGCCGGGTCGCGCTCCACGTATCCGGCGTGGATGAGGGTCTGCAGTGTCCTGTGCGCATTGCTTCGGGTGAGGCCCACGCGGGCCGCCACGTCGTCGATGACGCGTGCCTCGCCCTGCATCTCGGCAATGGCCTCCAGCACTGCCAGGCCCTTGAGTAGCGTTTTGTCCATGCAATGAATCCCAAATGTTGGGATGAGCTTAGCACGCATGGCGTCGCTCACGGCCCGGACAGCATCTTTGCGAGCCCGCTCGCGCCGTGCCCGGGGATCAGATGGGGCAGGTGCGCTCGGCCCGAGTTTCCGATGCGCACAACTCCTGGACCAGTCGGCCGGCCACTCCCCGTGCGAGCCGTGCGTTGACATCCATGGAGTTGGTCCAGAAGTAGGTTCCTGCCGCCATGGTGCCCAGCACGCTGATGTCCGCATTGATGCTGCCGTCGGACCGCATCAGATTTCCGGTCGCGAAATCCACGCACAAGCCGCCGAAGCGGTGAGGGCAGGCCTCGCCCCGGTCCAGCAGGTTGCGCAGCAATGGCAGGTCCGAGTGCCTGGCGTCCGCGGAAAAGCTCGTGGCATTGATGACCACGTCCGCTTGCAGCTCGGCCCTGTCCCGGGCCTGAATGCGGAACTGGTGGTGCTGGCCGGGGACCGGGGCTACAGACTGCAGGCCCGGCATCACCTGCAGGCGGCCCGCACGAAGCAGTGCCTGCAGCCTGCGTGCATTCTCGATGGGGAAGGTCACGCGGCGAGCCATCCAGATGCTGCGCAGCGTGGCGTCGAAGCGCTCGCGCCCGGCGTCGTCGAGCTGCTGCCAGATGGCGTCCACGACGGCGTTGAGCGCATTGCCCAGCGACTGCCATTGCCGTGGACGCGATGAGGACAGCGTGATTTCCTCTTGCAGGTAGTTCGTGGCAGGTGGCGGTGCAGCCTGCAGGTCTAGGAGTTCGTCGAACGCTATGCCCTGGTGCGCCAGTTCGTCTGCGAGCAGACCCATTGCCTCTCGCAGTGTCAGGCGGCGGCCTTGGGCGACCCCTTCGGCAAGGGTGGCCACAAGGCGCGGACTCAGTGTGACGGGCTGGTTCTTCAGGCCCCTGACCGACGGAAGCCTGCCGTTGCGGGACATGCAGTACATCGGCCCCGTGTGGCCGGCTTCGGCAAGCGCCACCACGGCGTCGATGGCGCTCAGGCTCGTGCCCAGCACGCATACCGTCGCATCGCGGGGGATGCCACAGGCCAGTGCCCGGACCGGGTACGGGCTGTCGAAGTAGCCGGCGTGGCCGCGCAAGTCCTCGAACGCGGCCGAGCTCAGGTTGCCGATGGCTAGGATCACCCGTTGCGCGATGTGCTCTGCCTGCTGTGTCACGAGCCGGTAGCCGGCCGGTGGGTCTGCCCTGACATCGTGCACGGCCTCCCGGACGTGGCGGATGTCCACGCCCAACGTGGCCCCCGTGTCACAGGTTTCGCGGTAGACATCTTCCAGATAGCGGCCGAAAAGCGGGCGCGGCAGAAACGAGTCGTGCGTGATCTGCTCGCCCTGGAAATGGGTGATTGCCTGGCGGTGGAGCCAGCGCAGAAAGTGTTGCCGGTCATCTTCGGCGACGGACATGCTGCCGGCCGTGACGTTCAGAAGATTGGTGGGTGCGTCGTCGGCATAGGCCGCTCCACGGCCGACGGCAGGGGCCGGCTCGAAGACCAGCACCTGCAGCCGAGGGAGGGCGCTTTGTGCCTGCACTCGCGCACGCACCAGATGGAACAGGAAGGATGTGGCCACGGAGCCGCCTCCCACGACGGCAATTCGCGTGCTTTGCATGAGGGTGTCGTTGCGTTCACTGCACCTGGGCAGTCTTTTGAACCTGGCCCCACTTGGCCAGCTCGGCCTCGATGAGCCGGGTGGTGTGTTCGGGACTGCTTGCGTAGGCATCGGCGCCCTGCTTTTGCAGCGTCTGGCGTACTTCGCGCATCTTTGCGATCTCCTGCATGGCCTTCGAGAGCTGGCCCACGATGGCCGGTGGTGTGGCCTTGGGCGCGAGCAGCCCGTAGTAGGTCGTGACTTCGAAATCCGGGAAACCGGATTCCTTGAGCGTGGGCACGTCGGGCAGCATGTCGCTGCGCCTGGCGCTGGTCACGGCCAGGATGCGCAGCTTGCCACTGCCGATCTGCGAGGCCAGTGCCGGCAGCGTCTCGAAGACCAGGTCGATCTGGCCACCCAGCAGGTCGGCGACAGCGGGCGCGCTTCCCTTGTAGGGGATGTGCATCAGTTTCATGCCGGCCGCCTGCTGGAAGTACTCCCCCGTCATGTGCTGGGTGGATCCATTGCCTGCGGAGCCATAGCTCAGGCCTTTGCTGCCGGCCTTGCCGAGCTTGACCAGCTCGGCTACGGAATGGGCGGGCAGGTCGCTGCGCACCGCGATGGCCAGAGGCACCGAGCTGCCCATGGAGATGCCGGTCAATGCCGTCATCAGGTCGTAGGGAGGCTTTTGCGTGGGGATGACCGCGTGGATGGCCAGGCTGCCAATCGCTCCGAACAACAGGCTGTAGCCGTCGCCGGCGCTGTTGGCCACGGCCGTGGCGCCGATTTCGCCTCCGGCGCCTGCCCGGTTTTCGATGACGAAGGGCTGGCCCAGCCATTGACCCAGGTACTGCGCATAGACGCGTGCCGTGATGTCGGTCGCGCCGCCGGGCGGGTAGGGCGTGACGACGCGCACGGGCTTTGCCGGCCATTGCTGTGCGAGCAACGGCCCCGAGCAGGCCATGCCTGCGATGCCTGCCAGGATTTGGCGTCTGTGAATCATCTTTTGTCTCCTTTTGCCCTTGGGGTCGATGGGTTTTTGATCGCTGTCGGCTTGAATTCAGTTCTTTGTTTATTCCCAAAAATTAGGATTGATGTCTCATAATTTGTTGACATCATGGGCGCCGCTGGTAGGATTTGTCAACGCGGCAACACCTTGGCGATAACCCCAGCCAACCGCACACGCCGACCACGCCCCTCGTTTTTGGAGACAACATGAGCCATCAACTGCCGCTGGACGGCATCAAAGTGATCGAGATCTGCAACGTGGCGGCTGGGCCTTTTTGCGGAATGCTCCTGGCGGACCTGGGGGCCGAGCTGATCAAGGTGGAGAACCCGCAAGGCGGTGACACCCTGCGCAGCTGGCCACCCATCAGTGACGGTTACAGCGAGAACTTCGCCTCGCTCAATCGCAACAAGAAGTCGGTCACCCTCAACCTCAAGGAGGCCGGCGATGTGCAACTGCTGCGCGAGCTGGTCCGGGGGGCCGATGTGCTCATCGAGAACAATCGCCCCGGTGTCATGGACCGCCTGGGGCTGGGCTACAAGGACCTGCAGGCCCTGAACCGGCGCCTGGTCTACTGCTCCATCTCGGCCTACGGACAGTCGGGGCCGCGGTCCGGGGAAGGCGGGTTCGATCTCACCGTCCAGGCCATGAGCGGCATCATGGGCATCACCGGGGAGGAGGGCGGCGCTCCCGTGAAGTGCGGCGTGCCGCTGGCCGATTTCTCCGCGGGCCTGTATGCCGCTTTCTCCATTGCGGCGGCATTGCGTGCGGCGCAGGCCAGCGGACAGGGTGTACATCTGGATGTGCCAATGCTGGGCGCCACGCTGGGTATCGCGGCGCTACAGACATCGGAGTACTTCGGCAGCGGGCGTGACCCGCGCGCGCTGGGCTCGGCCCATCCCCGCAACGCGCCGTACCGCGTCTTTCGCTCCTGCGACGGCTACTTCGGCATGGCCGCCGGCAACAACGCGCTGTGGCGTTCGGTCTGCGAAGTGGTCGGCAAGATGGCGCTGCTGGATGATGCCCGTTTCCTGACGCCGACGCTGCGTGCCCAGCACCAGGATGCTCTGCTGGAGATCCTCGAAGAGGAGTTCGTGTGCGCCGACACGGCGACCTGGCTGCAGCGCTTTCGCGACGCGGGGGTTCCCTGCGCGCCCATCAATCGGTACTCGGAGGTGCTCGCCGACCCGCAGGTCGAGCACATGCAGTGGGTGCAACCGCTGGAGCTGCCCAACGGCGTGAAGACCAGGACCTTTGTCTCGCCCGTCCGCTTCGATGACCGCACGCTGGCGGTCCGGCTGCGGCCGCCTTCGCTGGGCGAGCACAACGAGCAGGTGCTGGGTCCGCTGCGCGATGGCGCAAAGGAGACGGTATGAGCGGCGTCCTGGATATACAGGTCAGCGGCCACCGCTGGACTTTCACCCTCAACCGCCCCGACAAGCTCAATGCCCTCAACGCGGAGCTGGTCGACGCACTGCTGGAGGGGCTACGGCATGCCCATGCCCAGGGGGCTCGCCTGCTGGTCCTGCGCGGCGCTGGAAAGAGCCTGTGCGCCGGCTTCGATCTGTCCGACCTGGAGGCACAGAGCGAAGGCGATCTCGTCCTGCGCTTCATCCGCATCGAACAGCTGCTTCAGGCGCTTGCAACGTCGCCGGCATACACCGTCGCCCTGGCGCATGGCAAGGTGTACGGGGCTGGCGTCGACCTGTTCGCCGCATGCCGCCGGCGTATTGCCAGCGCACAGGGCATGTTCCGCATGCCCGGCCTGAAGTTCGGCCTGGTGCTCGGAACCCGGCGCTTCGCCGACCTGGTGGGAACGCAGAAGGCATTGGACATCCTCGGCGCAAGCCGGCCGTTTTCCACGGACGAGGCCGTGCAGATGGGCTTCGTCCAGCAGGTCCTGGCCCAGGAGGATTGGCCGGGCGTGGTGCAGGAATGCGTAGCGCTGGTCGTTGAACTCGAGGACGAGGCCCGGGCCTCGCTGTATCGCGCGCTCGATACGGTACAGGCGGATGCCGACCTGGCGCATCTGGTGCGTTCCGCCGCGCGGCCAGGGTTGAAAGACCGGCTGCGCAAGTATCTGGGCCAGTAGTGGAGCAATTTTCACAAGGACCAACCCATGCCTTCTGGATTCGTCGGAAAAAACAAATGTGTTCCCCTGCAGGAACTCGTCTCGCGCGTACCGGACGGGGCCTCCCTGGCCATCGGCGGGAGCTTTCTTCACCGTGGCCCGTTCGCCTTCGTGCGCGAACTGATCCGCCAGGGCAGGACCGGCCTTGAAATCATCAAGCAGTCTCCCGGCTACGACATCGACATTCTTTGCCGGGCCGGGGCCGTCAGAAAGGTGCGGGCCGGCATCGTCGCGATGGAGGGCAACTTCGGCCTGGCGCCCTGGTACCGCCGGGCCGTCGAGCGCCAGGAAGTCGTTCTCGAAGAGCATGCCTGCGCGAGCCTGACCGCCGGGCTGCGCGCGGCGGCGTATGGCATCCCCTTTCAGCCTTGCGCGGGCTTGCACGGAAGCGACCTGCCCGCCTTGAACGGCTGGGTGAGCCTGCCGGACCCGTACTCGGATCGCGCACCGGTGTACGCCATCCCGGCCATCGAGCCGGACTATGCGGTGCTGCTTGCCTCGGAGATCGACCGGCAGGGGAACGTGCGCATTGCGGGCACGCCGCATTGGGACCGCATCATGAGCCGTGCCTCACGCAGTGTGCTGGTGGTGGCGGAAAAGCTGGTGGACACGCAGGTATTCCAGGACAACCCGGAGTCCACCGTCGTGCCGTATTTCATGGTCGAAGCCTTCTCCGTCGTCCCCGGCGGCGCCTGGCCAGGCTCATGCTGGCCCAGCTATCCGATCGATTACCCCGCGGTCGAAAGCTATCTGGCCGAGGGCGACGAAGCCCTGGCCGCGCACCTGGCGAAAGCGCCCGAGGCAGCAACACAGGAGAAGGCACGATGAGCGCGAACTGGTCCGGTTTTTCATACATCGCCATCAACCTGGCCCGGTTCATCCGGCCCGGCGAGATCACGTTCAGCGGCGTCAATTCCACCTTGCCCATGCTGGCCTGCCTGCTGGCCAAAAAGACGCTGGATGAGGACTTCATCTACATCAACGTCGCGGGCGGCGTGGACCCCGAGCCGTCCAGCGTCCCGCTGTCGAGCTCGGACCCCGTGCTCGCGCAGCGCAGCGCGTCCATCTTCGCCAACGAGGACTTCTACGACCTGTGCTGCCGCGGGCGCATGGATTTGACGTTTCTTGGCGCGGCGCAGATCGACGGCGAGGGGTGCGCCAACAACTCGGCGATCGGCGACTGGCACAGGCCCAAGGTGCGCCTTCCCGGTGGAGGCGGCGGCGCCGTCATGCTTCCCACCGCCTTGCGCGCGTGCACCTGGCGTACCGAGCATTCGACGCGCACCCTGGTGAACAAGCTCGACTTTCGCACCTCGTGGGGAGGCTTTCATGGAGTGGTCACTCCGATCGCGACCTTCATCAAGCGCGACGGACGCCTGGCGCTGGATTCATGGCACCCGCAGGCATCCCTCGAGGAAGTGCGCGAGCGCACGGGTTTCGAGTTTGACGCCAGCACGGCGCATCCCACCGACCCGCCAACGCAGCGCGAGCTCCAGGCCCTGGCCTCGCTGGACCCTGACGGGCAGTTCGAGCGCGATGCACGCGTGAGCCTGCGCTGAGCCGCACCGGACAGGAGCTGCCAATGACCGACGAATTCGAATCCCTGGTCGCGGCCTTTCATCGCCGCTGGCAGTCGCCAGGGTGGGCCGCAAGGCCCGCCCTGGTGGCGCAGGGCGGTGTCCTGAGCTACGGAGCCCTCGCGCAGCGGGTGGGCGTGCTGGCCGGTGGCCTGCGGGCTGCCGGGATACGCGAGGGCGACCGCGTGGCCATTGCCGTGCCGCGGTCGCTGGACCTGGCCTGCGCCCTGCTCGCGACCCTGGTGGCCGGCGCCTGTCCCTGCGTGCTGGAGCCCGGGCTTGGCGCCGAGGAGACCGCAAGGCGTTTTGCGGCGACGGCCATGACCTGGCTGGTGCATGACCGGAGCCACCATGACGATCCCTGTCTGGCGGCCGTTGCGCAGGTACGGCGCATTGCATTGGAAAGCCTTGCTCCCGATGTGCAGCCGTACTGGGCTTGCACATCGGGCCCTCGGGACTGTGCCTACCTGCTGTTCACTTCCGGCAGCAGCGGCAAGCCCAAGGGCGTGCTGCAAAGCCACCTGGGGTTGCGGGTCAACGCGGACGGCATCGTCCGGCACACGGGGCTCGGCCCGCAGGACCGGCTGCTGCACACCATGCCGCTGCACCACACCAATGGCGTCAACAACCAATTGCTGGCCCCACTGCTGGCGGGCTCGGCCGTCGTACTGGCGGAGCGCTTCAAGGCGCAGGACATGCCGGCGCTGATGGAGCGGCATCGGCCCACCGTGATCACGGGAGTGCCGACCATGTACTCGCGCATGCTCGCGTTCGAGTTTCCGCCAGCCTCGCTGGCCGCCTTGCGCATGGCGCGCTGCGGCTCGGCCCCCATCACCGAGGAGCTGCACAGGCGGGTCGAGGAAAAGTTGGGCGTGCCCCTGGTCGTGTCGTACGGGCTCTCGGAAGCGACCTGCACCTCTGCGATGAATCCGCCGCTCGCGCGCAGGGTGGGCTCCGTGGGCACGGTGCTGCCGGGGCAGCGGGTCTTTCTTGCCAGGCCGGGCGGTGCCGAGATCGAAGATCCCCTGCAAGAAGGAGAAATCTGCATCAGCGGACCCACCCTCATGCTGGGCTATCTCGAAGAGGAGACCGCACGCGCGCCCGCCGACCCCGGGCCGGCACTGCGCACCGGAGACCTGGGGCGCTTCGATGCCCAGGGGTATCTGTACATCACCGGCCGCATCAAGGACGTGATCATCCGCGGCGGCGAGAACCTCTCTCCCAACCTCATCGAAGGCGTGCTGGCGAAGGTGCCGGGCGTACGCGCCTGCTGTGTCGTGGGCCGGCCCGATGCCGACCTGGGCGAGGTGCCGTGCGCCTTCGTCGTGAGAACCGGCGACGAAACGGGACGCGCGCTCACGGAGCAGCACCTGGCCGCTGCGGTGCTGGGCGAGCTCTCGCGGATGCATGCACCCGTCGCCTACCACTACGTTGATGCCCTTCCGGAAAATTCCGTAGGGAAGGTGGACAGGAAGATCCTCAAGGCCGCGCTGGCCTGAGTGGCCGGGTGGGCAGGGCGGGCAGCGCGGCAGCCGGCCGCAGCGGTGGCAACCCACCATAATCACCCATCCCGCCAACCGACCTCCCTCACCTTCGTGCCCCACCCCACCAGTCCCGCAGCCTCTCCCATCCATGCCGAACTCGTTGCCGTGCTGGCGGCGGTGACCCAGGGCACGCCGCGCGTGCTGACCACGGCGGACGGGCAGTTGCTGCCGGCGGGGCCGTTCGAGGTAGGGCACCGTTCGCTGCAGGCCGGCCTGCGCGCCTGGGTGGAGGAGCAGACCCATCACCCGCTGGGCTACATGGAGCAGCTCTACACCTTTGCCGATGGCGATCGCACCGATGCCAGCGGGGCGCGCGTGATCTCGGTCAGCTACCTGGGGCTGACGCGCGAGTCTGCCGACCGCAGCGCGGGGCAGGCCGTCTGGCAGGACTGGTACCGCTACTTTCCCTGGGAAGACTGGCGCGGCGGCGAGCCGGCCCTGCTGCGCTCCCACATCGCTCCGCGCCTGCATGCCTGGATGGCCGAGGCGCGCGGCGCCCAGCGTGCGCTGCGGCGCCAGCGCGCGGACATCGCCTTCGGCCTGGACGGCGGGCCCTGGAACGAGGACATGGTTCTGCAGCGCTACGAACTGCTGTACGAGGCCGGACTGGTGCAGGAGGCGGCCCACCGCGTCCATGGCGCGGCCGCCATGCTGCCTGGCGAGGCCATGCACCACGACCACCGCCGCATCCTGGCCACGGGCATGGCGCGGCTGCGCGCCAAGATCAAGTACCGGCCCGTGGTGTTCGAGCTGATGCCGCCCGAGTTCACGCTGCTGCAGCTGCAGCAGACGGTGGAGGCCCTGGCCGGGCGCGGGCTGCACAAGCAGAACTTCCGCAGGCTGATCGAGCAGCAGGATCTGGTCGAGGAAACCGGCCAGCTCACGGTGGGCTCGGCGGGCCGGCCCGCCAAGCTGTTCCGCTTTCGCAGCGATGTGCTGCTGGAGCGCGCCATCTCCGGCAGCAAGCTGCCCCTGGCCAAGGGCATCGACGGTTCTCCCTGAGCCGCACGGCACTTGCCCGATTGTGACAATGGCTTGACAGCACTTATGCTCGTATCTAGCATAAGTTCCTCGCTCAAGCCCGCAAGGCCGCGCGCCACATTTTTTTGACCTACATATACTCAAAATGAGCATTAATATTGCCAATGCCCTCAGTGCCCGCCTGCCGGTACCGCCGCTGCCCGACCTGATGCTGGAGCCGCTGGTGCGCTCGGCCCTGCTGGAGGACCTGGGCCGCGCGGGCGACCTGACCACGGATGCCATTGTTCCTGCCGACGCACAGGCCGAACTGCGCCTGGTGGCGCGCCAGGAGGGCGTGCTGGCCGGGCTGGACATGGCGCGGCTGGCGTTCCGTGCGCTGGATGCGCAGTCGCGTTTCGAGCCGGTGCTGCGCGATGGCAGCGAACTGGCGCCTGGCCAGGAGATCGCGCGCATCCACGGCAGCGCGCGCGCCATCCTCACGGCCGAGCGCGTGGCGCTCAACTACCTGTGCCACCTGAGCGGCGTGGCCACGGCCACGGCATCGATAGCGCGGGCCATCGCCTACACGGGCGCACGCGTGACCTGCACGCGCAAGACCATGCCGGGCCTGCGCGCGCTGCAGAAGTACGCGGTGCGCGTGGGCGGCGGCAGCAACCACCGCTTCGGCCTGGACGATGCCGTGCTGATCAAGGACAACCACATCGCGCTGGCTGGCGGCGTGGCCGAAGCCCTGGCCCGGGCGCGCGCGGGCGTGGGCCACATGGTGCAGATCCAGCTGGAGGTGGACACGCTGGAGCAGCTGGAGGTGGCGCTGTCCCTGGGCGTGGAAGTGGTGCTGCTGGACAACATGGACCTGGACACGCTGCGCACGGCCGTCTCCATGGCGCGCGGGCGCGCGGTGACCGAAGCCTCGGGCCGCATCACGCCCGAGACGGCGCGCGCCGTGGCCGAGACCGGCGTGGACCAGATCGCCGTGGGCTGGATCACGCACAGCGCCCGGGTTCTCGACATCGGCCTCGACACCTGAAATGAGGCACCCCCTGAGCCGTTGCACGGCTTCCCCCGTGTGCACGGCGCCCTCTCTCGCTGCGCGGGAGGGGGGCGTCCGGGCAACCGGGGACACCCTGGCTGCGGGGCGGCGCGGCCGGCTCAGGCCCTTGCTCGGTGTCCCTGAGTTGGGCTGCGCCGGTTTTTTGCACCTAGCCCAGTGGAGCAGTTGCCATGTTTTTTGAAGGGCGTACCTTGAAGCGACGGAGACTCTGGACGCTGGCGGCCTGCGCGCTGCTGGCTGGCGCATCGGGGCTGTGGCTGGCGGCGCCGGGCAAGGCCGGCACGCGCCTGGAGCGGCCCATCACCATCGTCGTGACCTTTCCGCCGGGTGGCGGCACGGACCTGCTGGCTCGGCGCCTGGGCGAGCAGCTGCAGCAGCGCCTGGGCCAGCCCGTGGTGGTGGAGAACCGGCCCGGCGCCAGCGGCAACATCGGCGCCCATGCCGTGGCCCAGGCCGCGGCGGACGGCAGCACCTTGCTGATGGCCAACAGCTCGTTCGCCATCAACCCCGGTGTCTACGAGCGCCTGGATTTCGACCCGCGCAAGGACTTCACGGCGGTGTTCAACGCGGGCTCCATCGCCTCGGTGCTGGTCGTGCCTGCGGGCAGCGCGCTGCAGACGCTGGAGGATGCGCTGGCCCAGGCGCGCCAGGAACGGCCGCTGCTGTTCGCCTCCTGCGGCAACGGCACGCCCCAGCACCTGGCCGGCGAGATGCTGGCCCGGGAGGCGAAGCGCTTTGTGCAGCATGTGCCCTACAAGGGCTGCGGCCCGGCCATCACGGCCGTGGCGGCAGGCCAGGTGGCGGCGGGCATGGTCACGGCCAGCAGTGCTGCGGCCATGATCGCTGCAGGCCGCGTGCGCGCCCTGGCCGTCACGGCGCCGCAGCGGCTGCCGCAGCTGGCCGGCGTTCCCACGGTGGCCGAGCGCGGCCTGCCGGGCTTTGCGGTGGAGCAGTGGCATGGCCTTCTGGCACCTGCCGCCACGCCCCGGGCCACGGTGCAGGCATTGCATGACACGCTGGAGCAGGCGCTGGCCGATCCCGCCGTCAGCGCTGGCTTGCGCGACCAGGGCTACACCCTGGCGCGGCAGACACCGGGCCAATTCCAGGCGCTGATCGCGGCCGACATCGACCGCTATGCCGCCGTGACGCGTGCGCTGGGCCTGAAGGCCGATTGAGGGCCGATTGAGTGGGCGACTGGCGACTTACTGCATGAACCAGCCGTGGCTGACCACCAGCGACTGGCCGGTCAGCGCATTGCTGGGGAAGCCCGCGAACAGCAGGGCCACGCGGGCCACGTCCTCGGTGGTGGTGAACTCGCCGTCCACGGTTTCCTTGAGCATCACGTTCTTGATGACCTCGTCCTCGCTGATGCCCAGCGTGCGGGCCTGCTCGGGAATCTGCTTGTCCACCAGCGGCGTGCGCACGAAGCCCGGGCAGATCACATTGGCGCGCACGCCGTGCTTGGCGCCTTCCTTGGCCACGGTCTTGGCCAGCCCGATCAGGCCGTGCTTGGCCGTGACATAGGGCGCCTTGAGCAGCGAGGCCTCCTTGGAGTGCACCGATCCCATGTAGATAACGCTGCCGCCGCGGCCCTGCGCATACATGTGCTTGAGGCAGGCGCGCGTGGTGAGAAAGGCGCCGTCCAGGTGGATGGCCAGCATCTTCTTCCAGTCGGAAAAGCTGAATTCCTCCACCGGATGCACGATCTGTATCCCGGCATTGCTGACCAGGATGTCGATGCCGCCGAAGGCCCGGGCGGCCTCCTCGACCGAGGCGTTGACCTGGGCCTCGTCGGTCACGTCCACGGCCACGCCCATGGCCTGGGCTCCCGTGGCGCGCAGCTCGGCCGCCGTGGCGTCGGCTGCCTCCTTGTTGAGGTCGGCAATGACGATGCGCGCGCCTTCGCTGGCGAACAGCGTGGCGATCTCCTTGCCGATGCCGCTGGCCGAGCCGGTGATGAAGGCGACCTTGTCCTTGAGTTGCATGGTGAGTCTTTCCTGGAGAGTGGATGAAACAGGCCGGTGCCCATCTTCGGCGGGGCCGGCCGCGTGCCCTTGTCGGCGCAGGGACCAGTCTGGCGCCGGTTTCTTAGACGAAACTGAGTCGGCAGGCCCGCAAGTCATGCCCGTGACGGCCGGCCCTTCAGGGCGCGGCGGCCTCGCGGTGCCGGGGCTGCTGGAACAGCTCGCAGACCAGTTCGCGCAGCCAGCGCTTGGCCGGTTCCTGCTCGAAGCGCCAGCTCCAGTGCAGCGACACGTCGAAGCGGTGATCGGGCAGGTCGGCGTCGCGCACCGCATAGCCACCGCGCTCGACAAAGCCGGCCGCGATCTCGGCCGGCATGATCACCGCCAGGTCGGTCTTGCCCACGATGGAGGGCACGGCCATGAAATGCGCGGCCGACAGGCGGATGCGCTCATCGAGCCGCAGCGCCTGCAGGATGCGCAGCGTCTCTGAATGCGAGCGCACGGCCGCGAAATCCAGCTGGCGCAGCGTGGCCAGCGCCAGTGGCGCGTCTTCGGGCACGTGCGCCAGCGCGGGGTGGCCGCTGCGCAGCAGCACGCCGTAATGGTCGGACAGCAGCACGGTCTGCCGGGTCCGCGTGCCACCCGGCAGAAAGCCGATGGCGATGTCCAGCGTGCCCCGGTCCAGCGCATCGGCAATGCCGTCCAGCGGCATGGGCAGGGTCTCCAGCTGCACATGCGGGGCGCGCTGGTGCAGCGCCTGCATCAGCGGCGGCAGAAAGCGCGCCTCGCCGATGTCGCTCAGGTGGATGCGAAAGCGCTGGCGCGCCTGCAGTGGCTCGAAGCTCTGGGCCTCGGACATGGCGACTTCGAGCACTTCCAGCGCCTGGCGCACGGCCAGCGCCAGGCGCTCGGCACGCGGCGTGGGGCGCACGCCTGCGTGCGCGCGCTCGAACAGCGGATTGCCCAGCAGCAGGCGCAGCCGCGTCACGGCCTGGCTGGCGGCGGGCTGGGACATGCCCAGCTCCTCGGCCGCGCGGCTGACGCTGCAGTGGCGGTACACGGCGTCAAAGACGCGCAGCAGGTTGAGGTCCAGGTTCTTGATATCCATTTGGTGAATATCTCTTAGATGGTTTATTCAATTGCTGGAAATCATAAGCGCCTGCACCATGGGCACCGACTTCCATGGCCACCGCGCGGCACGCACCGGGCGGCCGGCCCATTCCCCAGGAGCCCCCATCTTGCAAGCACCCACCACCCCCCGCAGCCAGCCCGCCCAGACTTCCCCCTCCACCGCGACCTACACCGTGCGCCATGCCGTGATCGCCATGCTGCGCGAGCTGGGCATGACGCGCATCTTCGGCAACCCGGGCTCGACCGAGCTGCCGCTGTTCCGCGACTACCCCGAAGACTTCTCCTATGTGCTGGGCCTGCAGGAAACCGTGGTCGTGGGCATGGCCGACGGCCATGCCCAGGCCACGCGCAATGCCAGCTTCGTGAACCTGCACTCGGCCGCGGGCGTGGGCCATGCCATGGCCAACATCTTCACGGCCTTCAAGAACCGCACGCCCCTGGTGATCACGGCGGGCCAGCAGGCGCGCTCGCTGCTGCAGTTCGACCCCTTCCTGCACTCCAGCCAGGCCGCCGAGCTGCCCAAGCCATATGTGAA
>Ga0105250_10000439_pt1 | contig 30129 bp, 25 predicted proteins | sample KBSS54metaG_FD_80425 | JGI IMG/M metagenome (GOLD analysis project Ga0105250, IMG submission 80425) | Switchgrass rhizosphere microbial communities from Kellogg Biological Station, Michigan, USA - KBS S5-4 metaG | ecosystem: Host-associated > Plants > Roots > Rhizosphere > Soil | place...
AAACCAGAAGTGATGCATCCAGATAATGCGGGTTCAGCAGAGCGGTATAGCCCTGGATGAAACCCTGTCGTTCCAGACGACGCACGCGCTCAAGGCACGGAGTCGGTGAAAGCCCTACTCGTTTAGAAAGCTCGACGTTAGAAATACGCCCATCCTTCTGTAGTTCATTAAGGATGTTACGATCGATGCGGTCGAGATCTTTGCCAGGGCGCTTCTTGCTATCTACCATTATTATAGTCTCTCTGTGTTCCTTCCTTCACCTGCCATAACCCTGGTAACGTCACTGTTCCGGGAGTACGTGAGAAGACCGGTGCCCAACGGCTGCTAGCGACATCACTCATGGCGTCTGTCCACGCCATGAGTAGATTTCAATAACCCGGTAAATTTGCATCAGGTATGCGTGAATATTTCAAAACGCCACACCAAATGTTTTTCTTCCTCGAATGTTTTCGCAAATGCTTAGCGGATTGTCAAAGCAAAACATCTAAAATTAGTGGAACGTGCCATATATCTGGGCTACTTGACGATTATTCATCACTTTAGCAACCTGAGTATTTAGCCTGTTTAGGTGGATTTTTATGCGCTTTCGCGATATTCACCGCGGCTGATTGAACACAGCTATTGCACATATAGTTAACATAATCGCCAACACCAACCGTTCACCCTTTTTTTAACCCGCCAAATTCCCTACAATCCCTCGATTGTCTGCCAACGAACAATGAGGATCTCATGGGCACCGCTAAACACAGTAAATTGCTAATTCTTGGCTCCGGCCCTGCGGGCTACACCGCAGCAGTCTACGCGGCTCGCGCCAACCTCAAGCCCGTTTTGATTACCGGGATGGAAAAAGGTGGTCAGTTGACCACGACCACCGAAGTTGAGAACTGGCCGGGTGATCCTAACGACCTGACAGGCCCTGCGTTAATGGAGCGCATGCACGAACACGCAACCAAGTTCGAAACAGAGATCCTGTTCGACCACATCTCTAAAGTGGATCTGCAAAACCGTCCATTCCGTCTGACGGGTGACAGCGGCGAATATACTTGCGATGCGTTGATCATCGCGACCGGAGCTTCTGCCCGATACCTGGGTCTGCCTTCTGAGGAAGCGTTTAAGGGTCGTGGCGTTTCAGCCTGCGCAACGTGTGATGGCTTCTTCTATCGCAATCAAAAAGTTGCGGTAATTGGTGGCGGTAACACCGCTGTTGAAGAAGCGCTTTATCTGGCAAATATTGCCTCAGAAGTGCATCTGATTCACCGCCGTGACAGCTTCCGAGCCGAAAAAATCCTCATCAACCGTCTGATGGAAAAGGTGAAGAACGGCAACATCGTGCTGCACACCAACCGGACTTTAGATGAAGTTACTGGCGATCAAATGGGTGTCAGTGGTCTGCGTCTGCGTGACGTTCACAACACCGATACCACTGAAGAGTTAGAAGTTGCAGGTTTGTTCGTGGCGATCGGACATAGTCCGAATACGTCAATCTTTGCCGATCAGCTCGAACTGGAAAATGGCTACATCAAAGTGCAGTCTGGTATTCACGGTAATGCCACACAAACCAGCATTCCTGGTGTGTTCGCGGCAGGCGACGTAATGGACCATATCTACCGTCAGGCGATTACCTCTGCGGGCACCGGTTGTATGGCTGCACTGGATGCCGAACGCTACCTGGACGGACTTGCCGAACAGAATAAGTAACTCTCCCCGCCTTAACCGGCAGTTTGAAGATACGTAAAGGCGACTGAATAGGTCGCCTTTCTTTCGCCTGCGTTGTAACATTGCCCGCAAATTTTGCCTGATAATTAATTAGCTACCTGCACTGGCATCCATGAATAAAACCCGTCAACAAGAACTTAGCCGCTGGCTAAAAAAACAAAGCATTATCTCTCGCCGCTGGTTGGGGCTTTCCCGTTTTTTAGGGCTGGTCAGTGGGTTATTGATTGTTGCTCAAGCCTGGCTGCTTGCCCGGATGCTGCAACACATGATCATGGAAAACATTCCCCGGGAAGCTCTGCTGTTGCTTTTCGTTATCCTGATACTGATTTTTGTATTGCGCGCCTGGGTCGTGTGGCTACGTGAAAAAGTCGGTTTTTACGCTGGGTTGCACATTCGTCAGGAGATTCGCCGGCAAGTACTCGATCGCGTCCATCAAGCAGGGCCAGCCTGGATCCACGGGAAACCGGTCGGCAGTTGGGCAACCCTGGTGCTGGAACAAATCGAAGATATGCACGATTACTACGCACGTTATCTGCCGCAAATGTCGCTTGCGGTCATGGTACCCGTGTTGATTTTAATCGCCATTTTCCCATCTAACTGGGTTGCAGCCCTGATTCTGCTTTGCACCGCACCGCTGATCCCGTTGTTCATGGCGATGGTAGGTATGGGTGCCGCAGATGCTAACCGCCGTAACTTCCAGGCGCTTGCGAGGCTGAGCGGGCATTTTCTTGACCGCCTGCGTGGTATGGAAACCTTGCGTTTGTTTAACCGTGGCAATGCCGAAACGGAGAATATCCGCGCGGCATCTCAGGACTTCCGTCAGCGCACTATGGAAGTATTACGCCTGGCATTTCTGTCTTCTGGCGTGCTGGAATTTTTCGCTTCTCTGTCCATCGCACTAGTCGCGGTTTACTTCGGCTTTTCGTATCTCGGCGAGCTGAACTTTGGTCATTACAGTACTGGCGTAACGTTATTTGCCGGTTTCCTGGCGTTGATTTTAGCCCCGGAGTTTTTCCAACCGCTACGCGATCTGGGCACTTTTTATCATGCTAAAGCACAAGCGGTGGGAGCGGCCGACAGCCTGATGACCTTCCTTGATGCGCCATTGCAGCAACGCAAACAAGGCACAGCAAAATTCAATAATAACGAGCCAATCAGCATTGAAGCTCGTGATTTGGTCATTCTATCAACTGAAGATAAAACTCTCGCAGGACCACTGAATTTCACCCTTTCAGCCGGACAACGTGTGGTGCTGGTCGGGCAAAGCGGTGCAGGTAAAAGTTCACTGCTCAACGTGTTGTCTGGCTTTTTGCCCTATCAAGGCCAATTGCTGATTAATGGTGTAGATCTTTCGGCCCTTGACCAGAAATGGTGGCGTGAACAACTCAGTTGGGTTGGACAAAACCCGCAGCTTCCGGCTCCTACTATCCGCGAAAATGTGCTGTTAGCGGCACCCAGTGCCAGTGCTGAGCAGCTAACTGCTGCCCTGGACAAAGCCTCTGTCAGTGAGTTCCTCCCGTTGCTACCACAAGGGGTTGATACACCGCTGGGTGAAGCAGCTGCGCGTTTGTCTGTTGGGCAAGCCCAGCGGGTCGCCGTCGCGCGCGCATTGCTGATGCCATGTGGATTGCTGTTGCTGGATGAACCGGCTGCAAGTCTGGACGCCCACAGTGAGCAGCGTGTGATGGACGCGTTAAGTAGCGCTTCCCGTCAGCAAACCACATTGATGGTGACTCACCAGTTGGATTACATCAACGACTGGGACGAGGTTTGGGTGATGCGCGAAGGTCGTATCGTACAACAAGGGGATTTCGCCACGCTTGCCGCACAGGAAGGCCCGTTTGCGACGTTACTGGCTCATCGCCAGGAGGAAATCTAATGCGAGCTTTACTCCCCTATTTAGCGCTGTACGGCCGTCATAAATGGCTACTGATGCTTGGCGTGGTGTTAGCGATTGTCACTCTTCTGGCCAGCATTGGGCTGCTGACTTTGTCAGGCTGGTTCCTCTCGGCCTCGGCGGTTGTCGGTGTCGCGGGGATTTATAGTTTTAACTATATGCTACCTGCAGCAGGCGTTCGGGGCGGTGCAATTACCCGTACTGCGGGGCGTTATTTTGAGCGTCTTGTCAGCCATGATGCGACATTCCGCGTACTTCAGCATTTGCGTGTTTCCACATTTAGCAAACTGCTCCCACTCTCCCCTGCTGGGCTGGCGCGTTTTCGCCAGGGTGAATTACTCAATCGCTTAGTTGCAGACGTCGATACCCTGGATCACCTTTACCTGCGTGTGATTTCACCAATGGTCGGTGCGTTTGTGGTGATCGTAGTGGTGACCTTTGGTTTGAGCTGGCTGGACGTACAATTAGCCCTCACCTTAGGCGCGATTTTACTGGCAACCTTAGTTTTGCTTCCGCCAATATTTTATTACGCAGGGAAAGCCACCGGCGAGGCGATTACCGCGCAACGCGGGCAATATCGCCAGCAACTCACCGCCTGGTTACAAGGCCATGCTGAACTAACCATTTTTGGTGCCTCCCAACGTTATCGTGAGCAACTGGATAAAACGGAGGATCACTGGCAAGAAGGGCAACGCCGCCAGGCCGAGCTTACAGCACTGTCACAAGCCATCATGCTGCTAATCAGCGGTATCGCCGTCATCTTGATGCTGTGGATGGCAGCCGAGGGCGTGGGTGGAAATACCACACCAGGCGCACTTATCGCGCTGTTTGTGTTCTGCGCGCTGGCTGCATTCGAAGCGCTGGCACCGGTCACCGGAGCTTTTCAGCATCTTGGCCAGGTTATCGCCTCCGCACTGCGCGTGACTGAAATTACCAGTCAAAAACCCGAAGTGATTTTTACCGAACAACCTCATGCAATTCCTGAGCGCGTGGCTCTGGAGATTAACAATCTGAGTTTTGCCTGGCCCGAACAGTCTCAAATGGCACTTCGGTGTATCTCGCTCAAGGTTGAGGCAGGCCAACACATAGCTATTTTGGGGCGTACCGGTTGCGGTAAATCGACACTGCTGCAATTGCTGACGCGCGCCTGGGAATGTCAGCAAGGCGAGATCCGCCTGAATGGTGAAGCGCTGAGCCAGTTTGATGAAACGGCATTACGCGCGTCCACCAGTGTCGTATCGCAACGCGTTCATTTGTTTAGTGCCACACTGCGCGACAACTTGCTGCTTGCTGCACCACAGGCCAGCGATGAAGATTTAAGTCGAGTCCTGACTTGCGTTGGCCTTGAGAAGTTACTGGACGATGCAGGCCTCAATAGCTGGCTGGGTGAAGGCGGTCGCCAGCTTTCGGGTGGCGAATTGCGCCGCTTAGCCATTGCGCGTGCTTTACTGCACGATGCCCCGCTGTTCTTACTTGACGAACCAACCGAGGGTTTAGATGCGGAAACTGAGCGCCAGGTTCTTGATTTGCTGGCTGAAGTCACCAAAGATAAAACAGTATTGATGGTCACCCATCGCCTGCGTGGATTGGCAGATTTCGACAGTGTAATTGTGATGGACAACGGGCAAATTATTGAGCAAGGTACTCACGCCGAATTAATGGCGAGCGGTGGACGTTATTATCATTTCCACCAGCGTTTGTAGACCCGGTAGTTAGTCTATTATCAATAATTATTGCTCCCTGGAGTTTGGACGTCATGCGCCTTATTCAGCTTTCCCGTGACTCAATCGCCTTCCCCTCACCGGAAGGCGCGTTGCGTGAACCTAATGGGTTACTGGCGCTCGGGGGCGATTTAAGCCCGGCTCGTTTGTTGATGGCTTATCAGCGCGGCATCTTTCCGTGGTTCTCGCCTGGCGACCCTATTTTATGGTGGTCGCCCGATCCACGTGCGGTGCTTTTTCCTGAGCAATTTCATCTCAGCCGCAGCATGAAGCGATTCCACAGAAACTCCCCATACCGCGTCACGCTTAACCATGCTTTCGAACGCGTGATTAGCGAATGTGCCGACGACCGCGATGAAGGCACCTGGATAACTCCTGATATCATTGACGCCTATAAACGGCTGCATGAGTTGGGGCATGCGCATTCGGTTGAAGTTTGGGAAGATAATGAGCTAGTCGGTGGCATGTACGGCGTGGCACAAGGTGCGCTGTTCTGTGGCGAATCCATGTTTAGCCGTCGGGAAAATGCCTCAAAAACGGCTCTGCTGGTATTCTGCCAGCACTTTATGAGTTATGGCGGCAAGCTTATTGATTGCCAGGTGCTTAATGCTCATACCGCATCGCTTGGGGCGATAGAAATTCCTCGCCGCGAATATCTGGAGCAGCTGTCCATATTTCGCCCACATCAGCTTGCATCTTATTGCTGGGTACCACAAATCCTGTCGTAACGATAATGTTTACGGCACATTACTGTTAAGAGTGTTATAATTAGCCCCGCAGAGTGAGCTCTGCTCATTACCCCGCCGCCGTATGGGATTAGCTTTAACAGGGACAGCCCATCGTTTATCTCTTCGCAGCCCTCATCGTAAGCGCCTATAGTGCAGCTTTTGAGTGGGTTTTGGGTAATGCGCAAATTGCACTTTCGCTGGTGATTTCACCAACAATTCTTTACATGATACGTGAACTTGGGCATTATCTTGCCGGTTCAAAACTATGGTAGTGATACCCTCGAGGATTAGATGGCCAAAGAAGACAATATTGAAATGCAGGGTACCGTTCTTGATACGTTACCTAACACCATGTTCCGCGTTGAGCTGGAAAACGGGCACGTGGTAACCGCTCATATCTCCGGTAAAATGCGTAAAAACTATATCCGCATCCTGACGGGTGACAAAGTCACTGTAGAGCTGACCCCGTACGACCTGAGCAAAGGCCGCATTGTCTTCCGTAGTCGCTGATAGTTTTATTTAGCGCTGCGGAAACAACGGGCGGCGTAAAAAATTAGTTTTAGAAATTCAATAATAGAAAGGCCAGGTGATTAACCTGGCCTTTTTTTATATCTGCGTACTTTGGATTAATGAGCCGTTTCCGGTTTATGTTTCTGCGCACCATGGAAATTATAAATCAGTTTCTGATTCTCTTTATCCAGAGCTACCGTCACTTGCCCACCATCCACCAGGGAACCAAACAACAGTTCGTTCGCCAGCGGTTTCTTCAGATTGTCCTGAATAACACGCGTCATTGGACGTGCGCCCATTGCGCGGTCATAGCCTTTTTCTGCCAGCCAATCACGGGCTTCCTGGCTCACTTCCAGCGACACACCTTTCTGATCCAACTGCACCTGAAGCTCAACAATAAACTTGTCGACTACCTGGTGAATCACATCTGTAGACAGATGGTTGAACCAAATAATGTTGTCCAGACGGTTACGGAATTCTGGGGTAAAGATCTTCTTGATCTCTTCCATCGCGTCAGTGCTGTTGTCCTGACGAATCAAGCCAATAGACTTACGCTCAGTTTCACGTACACCGGCGTTAGTGGTCATCACCAGAATCACGTTACGGAAATCCGCTTTACGCCCGTTGTTATCGGTCAGCGTACCGTTATCCATCACCTGCAATAACAGGTTAAAGACATCCGGGTGCGCTTTTTCGATTTCATCGAGCAGCAACACAGAGTGAGGATGTTTAATGACCGCATCCGTCAACAAGCCGCCCTGGTCGAAACCAACGTAACCCGGAGGTGCACCAATCAAACGGCTCACCGTATGGCGTTCCATGTATTCCGACATATCAAAGCGCAGCAATTCGATGCCCAGTGATTTCGCCAGCTGCACGGTGACTTCCGTTTTACCGACACCTGTTGGCCCGGCAAACAAGAATGAACCGACGGGCTTGTGATCGTGCCCCAATCCGGCACGGCTCATTTTGATGGCTTCGGTTAACGCCTCAATGGCTTTATCCTGGCCAAACACCAGCATTTTCAGGCGGTCATCAAGGCTACGCAGCGTATCGCGGTCGCTCGCTGATACGCTTTTCTCAGGGATACGGGCAATACGTGCGACCACGGTTTCAATGTCTGAGACATTGACCGTTTTCTTACGTTTACTCACCGGCATCAGGCGGCTGCGAGCCCCAGCTTCGTCGATAACGTCAATCGCTTTATCGGGAAGATGGCGATCGTTAATATATTTCACCGCCAGTTCCACCGCCGCACGAATCGCTTTCGCGGTATAACGCACGTCGTGGTGCGCTTCGTATTTCGGTTTCAGGCCGTTAATAATCTGCACGGTTTCTTCAACGCTTGGCTCAGTAATATCAATTTTCTGGAAGCGACGCGCCAGAGCACGGTCTTTTTCGAAGATATTGCTGAATTCCTGGTAAGTGGTTGAACCGATAACCCGGATCTTGCCACTCGACAGCAGCGGCTTAATCAAGTTTGCGGCATCAACTTGCCCACCGGACGCGGCACCCGCACCGATAATGGTATGAATTTCATCGATAAACAGGATGCTATTTTGATCCTGTTCGAGCTGTTTTAGCAGCGCTTTGAAACGTTTTTCAAAGTCACCTCGATATTTGGTACCCGCCAGCAGCGAACCGATATCCAGCGAATAAATGGTGCAATCGGCAATCACTTCCGGAACATCGCCCTGCACAATACGCCAGGCAAGACCTTCAGCAATCGCCGTTTTACCTACGCCTGATTCACCCACTAACAGCGGGTTGTTTTTACGGCGACGGCACAGAACCTGAATGGCGCGCTCTAACTCTTTCTCGCGGCCAATCAGCGGATCGATCCCTCCCACACGTGCAAGCTGGTTGAGATTGGTGGTGAAGTTTTCCATACGTTCCTCCCCGCCTGCTTGCTCTTCATTGACCGGATTATCTGCACCCGGTGCCTGATTAGGTTCGTCTTTACGTGTACCGTGAGAGATAAAGTTCACCACATCAAGGCGGCTGACTTCATGTTTACGCAGCAGATACGCTGCCTGGGATTCCTGTTCGCTGAAAATAGCCACCAGCACGTTTGCGCCAGTGACTTCACTGCGACCAGAAGACTGGACGTGGAACACCGCACGTTGCAGCACACGCTGGAAGCTAAGCGTAGGTTGAGTATCACGCTCTTCTTCACTGGCTGGCAGAACCGGTGTGGTTTGTTCGATGAAGGCCTCGAGTTCCTGTCGTAGCGCCACCAGATCTACGCTACACGCTTCCAGCGCTTCGCGAGCTGACGGGTTGCTGAGCAAAGCCAGCAACAGGTGCTCGACAGTCATAAACTCATGTCGGTGCTCGCGCGCTCTGGCGAAAGCCATATTTAAACTGAGTTCCAGTTCTTGATTGAGCATAGGCACCTCCCCCAAATTTTGCCTTCTTCAGGCTTTTTCTAGCGTACACAGCAGCGGATGCTCATGCTCCCTTGCGTAATGGTTCACTAACGCGACTTTGGTTTCCGCTACTTCTGCAGTAAAAATGCCACAGATAGCTTTACCCTGATAGTGCACAGTGAGCATCAATTGCGTTGCACGTTCTACATCATAAGAAAAGAACTTTTGCAGCACGTCAATAACAAATTCCATCGGCGTGTAGTCATCGTTCATTAACATCACTTTATACATCGACGGTGGCTTTAGCGCTTCGCGCAGTTTGTCACCCACCAGCTGGTCGAAATCCAACCAATCGTTCGTCTTACCCATTGCAAATCGTCATCATGTTAAATCGCCCATTGTCATTAAGGCGAAGCCCATAGGTTGAGTGTAATACGCTTTCAGTGAACGCGAGTCATCGTGTTAAAAAGGCACAGTCACTAACAATAGAGAGTTCTGTCACATTAATCACAATAGCGTTAACTGCTTCAAATTTTTGACTCATTTTCATTCTTACCCCCCCGTGCAACGCTTGACGACATGGTTAAATTATCTACATTGTACAAGCGTGAGGTGGCGAGGTTTTGAACAGCCCGCCCTCACCCCACCGGTTCATTCCATCTCACTTATAAGATTTACGAAGGATGTAGAAGCATGGAGACGGGTACTGTTAAATGGTTCAATAACGCTAAAGGGTTCGGTTTTATCTGCCCAGAAGGCGGTGGCGAAGATATCTTCGCGCATTACTCCACCATTCAGATGGATGGTTACAGAACGCTTAAAGCCGGACAAACTGTCAGGTTTGATGTACATCAGGGGCCAAAAGGCAATCACGCTAGTTTGATTGTGCCTCTGGAACTCGAGGCAGCAGCGGTCGCCTGACCCTTTTGTTTCATTGTGTACATCCCCAGTTCAAAATGCCAGCCCACGAGCTGGCATTTTTATTTCGGGTCTATAACCAATCGTCATATCTCAGATGAAAATTATTCACGCGCCAGCGCATCAATTGGGTTCAATCTCGCCGCATTTCTCGCCGGTAACCAACCAAAAATAATTCCTGTTGCGGTCGAACAAGCAAATGCGGTGAACAACGCCATCGGTGAGAAACCAATTTCCCAGCCCGGCAAAACCAGTTGCAACGTGAAGGCAATCAGCAGAGATAACGAAATCCCCAACGCACCACCCACCAGACACACCAGCACAGCTTCAATCAAAAACTGCTGCAACACATCACTGGCGCGAGCGCCCACTGCCATGCGGATACCAATCTCTTTGGTACGCTCCGTTACCGACACCAGCATGATATTCATCACGCCAATCCCGCCCACCAGCAATGAGATGACCGCCACCAATGTCAGGAACATCTGTAGAGTACGTGTGGTCTTTTCCGCCGTTTTCAACAGGCCATCCATATTGTAGGTGAAGAAATCTTTCTTACCGTGACGTAGCTGCAACAAACGATTGAGCTGCAGCTCGGCTTCGTGGCTGTTATAACCCTCGTTCACCCGCACCGTTATCGAGTTCAGCCAACTTTGCCCCATCACACGACCCGCCATGGTGTTATACGGCAACCAGACACGCAGAATCTTGCTGCTGCCAAACATTGACTGCTTCTCTTGCGCCACGCCGATAACCGTCGCAGGCATATTCCCCACCAGCACGATTTCGCCAACCACTTTGGCTTTATCAGGGAACAACTGCCGTTTGGTATTGCTGTCCAGCACAACCACTTGCGCACGGCCTGTGAGTTGTTCATCGTTGAAGGTATTGCCTTCGCTAAACGTCATGCCGTAGACATTAAAATATTGGCTGCTGACACCATTGACGCTGGCGGCGGCATCAACGTTGCCATAGCGCACGCGTAAATTGCTCGACAACGAAGGCGTGGCTGAACTAACCCACGGTTGCTGGCTGATGGCCGCCAGGTCGTCGTATTTCAGCGCTTGCTGGTATTGCGGGTCGTCATCACCAAAATCTTTGCCGGGATAGACATCAATGGTGTTAGTGCCGATGGAGCGAATATCCTGCAACACCAGCTGTTTAGCCGCATCACCGACAATCACAATCGACACCACTGACGCGATACCAATAATAATCCCCAGCATCGTCAGCAGCGTGCGCATTTTATTCGCCGCCAGCGCCAGCCAGGCCATGGTCAGAGCTTCACGGAAGCTGCTGATGGTCTGCTGAAATGGCGAGTTAACCGGTTGGGTTTTCAGCTCTTTCTGGGCCGCGGGTGGTTGAGAGACCGACGGCGGGTTACTGATAATTTCCCCGTCACGTATTTCAATGACGCGCTGCGCCTGCGCGGCAATCGTCGGGTCGTGCGTCACAATAATAACCGTATGGCCCAATTCGCGCAGTTGCTTGAGTGTGGCCATCACTTCTTCACCGGAATGGCTATCCAGCGCGCCTGTCGGTTCATCGGCAAGAATCACCTGCCCGCCATTCATCAGGGCGCGAGCGATACTGACACGTTGCTGCTGACCACCAGAAAGCTGTGACGGCAGATAATCGACGCGATCCGCAAGCCCCAGACGCATCAACAAAGCGCGCGCCCGTTGTTGACGATAAACTCGCGCCGTTCCGGCATACACTGCCGGGACTTCGACGTTTTGCGTAGCATTCAAATGCGAAAGCAAGTGATAGCGCTGGAAGATAAAACCGAAATGTTCACGCCGCAGCGTGGCGAGCGCATCACTATCAAGCAACGCGACATCTTGCCCGGCCACTTTGTAACTGCCGCTGCTGGGTTTATCGAGGCAGCCGAGGATATTCATCAGCGTTGATTTGCCAGAACCCGATGCCCCGACAATCGCCACCATTTCACCCGCTTCAATGGTGATATTAACGCCTTTTAGCACCTCAACTTGTTCGTCACCCGACGGATAGCTACGGCGAATATCACGCAGCTCAAGCAGTGCTGTCATGGGGCGCTCCCGGCGATGCTTTTGCCAATCACCACTTCTTCGCCTTCAGTCAAACCCGTAGCAACCTGTACCTGGGTGTCATTGCGCATACCGATGGTAATTTCACGATCGCGAGTTTCACCATTACGTAGCACTGACACTTTGTAACGGTTATCCCCTACCGGCTCGCCCAGCGCTGCAAGCGGAATGGTTAGCACCTCTTTCACGCCACCGAGTTGAATATGCACTTGCGCGGTCATTTCCAGGCGCAATACCCCTTGCGGATTCGGGACTTCAAAACGTGCGTTATAGAAAATCGCATCGTTCACTTTCACCGGCGTTGGCAGAATATCGATTAACAAACCTTCATAGCGCGTTAGAGGGTCGCCCAGCACGGTGAACCAGGCTTTTTGGCCTGGTTTAAGATGAATCACGTCAGCTTCAGAAACCTGTGCTTTCACCAGCATGGTACCCAGATCGGCAAGCGTCAGAATGTTTGGCGCTTGCTGTGCGGCAATCACTGTCTGGCCTTGTTTAGTGGTGATTTCGGTCACTTCACCCGCCATAGGTGCAACAATCTGCGTATAATCGAGGTTGGTTTTCGCGGTGTCTAAAGAGGCCTGATTGCGTTTGATTTGCGCGTCAATGGTGCCAATTTGTGCTTGCCTCACTTCAAGATCGGTCACTGCGGTATCGAGATCTTGTTGTGATATAGCCTGAGTTTTGGCCAGTGCTCTCTGGCGATTCAGCGTCACTTGCGCAAGTTTTGCCTGCGCCACAGCCTGCCGCCGCTGCGCGCGCAACTCCATTAACGTTGCCTCAACTTCCTTGATCTGGTTTTGTGCCTGTTCGGGATCGATAACCCCCAACAGCTGATCCTTTTTCACTTTATCGCCGATGTTCACCGACAGCGTTTTCAACTGCCCACTGACCTGCGCACCGACATCAACTTTGCGCAATGCATCCAGCTTCCCCGTTGCCAGCACGCTTTGCTGCAACTCGCCTTTGCGCACAATCATCGTCTGATAAACCGGCGTCGGCGCGTTCAGAAACTTCCACAGCCAGACGCCCAACAACAGAACTAACAGGCCCAGAAGCCAATAGCGTTTTTTTATTTTTCCCTTGAATCTCATAGGTATCCTGCAAAAAGACTGGCTAATTAAATGAAGTATCAACAAAAGTTGTAAACCCGTATCGGCGTTACGGTGATTGAACCTACGTTGAATTCACAAATGGTGAAATAACCCCAATGTTTCTCAACCAGGTTTCAATCATGTCGTCAATTGCCGAAAACGAATTCCGATCAACAGCTCAACTCAATGGCTGGCGGTTGTTTCTTTCTTTAGCAAAGGGACAATGGACGCCGGGGATTGCGTGGCAGAACCCAGCCTATCGTCGAAAATTCGTCCTGCGTTCACTGACCAGCCCACTTTCTACCGCTCGCTTGTTGAACGATTTATCGCATCAACCTTTGCTGGAAAAATTGCTGGCGGTGCAACCAGGGTTACCTTGTCGTCTTCATCGCCCTTATTTATCGGTGAATTTTAACCGTAAGGCGGCGGCAAGCGCATTGTCTTTCCACTACCGCGTACTGAACGCAGCACTGCCGAAACGCTTGTTACTACAACACTACTCAACTGACGGAGCACGTTTGGCAACAATAACGGGTAAAGATGAGAACTTCTACCATCTTGATTTCCGCGCCGACCCCTTTGTCGATAAAGAAGGTGAAGCCACACTAATACTGACCCGCCACGATGGCGTTGTTTTAGCAGGCTTGACCTTCACCCTATGCTGTCACCAGCAGAAATCGACGCTGTTTATTGGTGGCTTGCAGGGTGCCAAAAGTGATATCCCACATGAATATATCCAGGTCGCGACCAAAGCGTGTCACGGATTATTCCCGAAACGCCTGGTGCTGGAAGCGGCTTGCTTGTTAGCTCGTCATTTAGGGGTGAACCAGATTCTGGCCGTGAGTAACCGCGCACATATCTATCACTCGTGGCGTTATGCAAAAAAGAAGCAGGACAAAATTCATGCCGATTACGATAGTTTCTGGGAATCGATGAGCGGCGAATTAACCCCAGAAGGCTACTTTGAGCTGCCACTGGGAGTGGCCCGCAAACCTGTTGAAGAGATTGCCAGCAAAAAGCGCGCGGAGTACCGCCGCCGCTACAGTTTACTAGATGAGATGATGGAGCAAATCGAGCAGCGGCTATGAATTAACCGCCGGGCTAATCAGCCCGGCCACGCGCCAGCCATAACACTCGCGAGAACATTTTTCGCAACAGTGACGGCACGGCATCGACTCCACGCCTCCCCGCTTCCATCGCCACTTCTATCGCTAAGTCGGGCTTGGAAGAGCGATGAATAGCTTTCACAATAACGCGGCGCATATTCATCGGTACGTTTTCGGGGATTTGCGCCACGCGATGGAACACATCGGAAAATCCCTGACGATACATGAAGTGTTCCATGTCCATCGCCGGGAGCGCGGTAAGATGCTCACGTTCCTGGTCACGATCATTTTCCAGAATGCCACGCACCACTGACGCATATTTTTTCCCCGCTTCATCACCATCCACCAGCACATGCCATTCAATGCCCATGCGCCGTGCAAACTTGATCAATGGGCGCAGACCCGACTGCGCAAATTCGATAACTTTCACCCCTTCGGCATCGAAATGGTGCCCGCACTGACGTGCCAGTTCGTTCATCACCCACACCTCCGTTTCCCCTTCAACCAACAGCCAGCAGCGGGCAAACAATGAAGAAGCGCGATTAAAGCGGATATGAAAGGCAATACGACGGCTGTCTTCTGCATTCATGCCGCCAGGGCCGAGCCTCCAGGCCGCAACCCTTGACGATTCACGCACCAGGCGGCAAACGTTCTCGACAGGCGTGAGCGATAGCAATTCGCCCGAATTGGTAGTGGTGATTTTTTGCAGCGGCAGCAGATTGAGCAAATGCCAGGCCACCGACAACATAATCGGGTGCAGTCGGGTTTCAGGATCTTCCACCAGCAGCAATGGCCGCGCGTCTTTATCCAGAACCACGTTGCCTTTAGCCTGCAGCAAGGTTGAAAACATCCCCAGTAAAATCATTCGATGAGTGCGGCTGTTGGGTTTGTCGATCATGCGGTTGATGATGTCCAGATAACGCCAGCTGCGTTGTTCATCGTGCGAGCGGCGACGTAACAAGCGTTGATGCGCGGTAGCACCTTGCTCAGCAAAATAGTGCTCAAGCAATTGCACCATCGCCGACAAACCTTGCCGCAGCTGCGCATCGGTAAGATTTTGTGGACTCGAAACCAGTTCACGCGCCAGAAAATCAAGCTGGCGGGCGGTCATTTCGGTGTCTGGCATGGCGGGAATGCTGTCATTGCGTAAACGCCGCATAAAACGCGCATCACGCAAACGTAATACTGGATTGAGGCGGATGATTTGCTGGGCAAAAATGTCAATGTCATCAAGTTCGATAGCATGGCCTTTCTCATCGAGGAAACTGCGCAGCGTCAGAATAGAACCATCTTCCGCGAGCTCCCCCACCAGCCGATACATAATGCGATGAAAACCTTCCTCACCAGCAACCCATACCGGCGCAAGCGAACGATAACGTCGGCCAAGATGATGGCCGGGCGCGGTTTCCCGAAAGGTCAGTACAATATGTAAATGATGTTCCCGGCCCTGTACGTCCCCGGGCGGGAAATAGAAATCATCGCGATTGAAGTGATAGAGCGTTTGATGCGGCGACAATAATAGCGTTAATGCGTCCAGCAGGCTGGATTTACCCCAGGCGTTTTCACCGATCAGCACGTTATTTTGTTCAAGCATTAACGAAAGGCGGTTAATCCCCCGGAATCCGACAATCTCTACACGCTCAAGAAACATAACCCCTCCAGATTGGTTGTTGCGCTTTCCTTTACCTGACCGGCTGCATAGTTCGAGTATAGCGACAGATTATGCGTACATCTCGGCCAAACTTTATACAATAAAAAACAGCCGATTTTTCCATTATTACCTACGCTTTATCTGACTGTTGTAAAACATTTTCATTCCTAGATGATTCTTATTTATTAATAAACTTTGTACACAATAAACGCGTATGTTGTTGAAAAGAATGACATCGCATTGCCCCACGTCAATTTATGAGGATTTAATAGACTAGTTATGACATAGCGAACTCATTAATATCACTGCTCTTTTATTATTAACGTTACATCTTTCATGGTTGTAACAAACAATAATCGGGTAGGTGCCATTATATACCTCGCCCGGAATTCAATTTTTTGAAATGCAGAGGTGGTTATGTTTAGGAAATTAGCGGCAGAATTTTTTGGTACGTTTTGGTTAGTATTTGGTGGCTGTGGGAGTGCGGTACTGGCGGCGGCTTATCCGCAATTAGGAATAGGTTTTGCTGGGGTTGCATTAGCTTTTGGCTTAACCGTATTAACGATGGCTTATGCTGTCGGTCATATTTCCGGTGGTCACTTTAACCCTGCTGTTACTCTGGGTTTATGGGCCGGCGGTCGTTTCCCTGCCAAAGAAGTCATTGGCTATCTTGTTGCGCAAGTTATTGGCGGCATCGTGGCTGCCGGTATTCTCTATTTAATTGCCAGCGGTAAAAGTGGTTTTGATGCGGCGGCTAGTGGCTTTGCTTCAAATGGCTATGGCGAACATTCACCAGACCATTATTCCATGCTGTCAGCAATCATTATTGAAATCGTATTAACCTGCGGCTTCTTGATTGTTATTCATGGCGCAACAGATAAATTTGCTCCCGCCGGTTTTGCACCGATTGCTATCGGCCTGGCACTGACGTTGATTCACTTGATCAGCATTCCAGTGACCAATACTTCTGTGAACCCAGCGCGTAGTACTGCGGTGGCTATCTTCCAGGGGGGTTGGGCCTTACAACAGCTGTGGTTATTCTGGGTGATGCCAATTATTGGCGGTATCCTGGGCGGCGTTATCTACCGCACATTGCTGGAAAAACGTCACTAATTGACTCGCGTAGGGCGGATTCTTCTGCCCTACGCCAAAAGCTTTATCCCGCCGCATGTAATCTGCATAAAAAACCTCTTTTTTCGTAGCTTTACTCATTCCCTTTCTTTGGGTAGTGTGACATACGCCGTTACTTTTTTTGCAAGGATTGTCCGCACCATGTTTTCGGGATTGTTAATTATCTTAGTACCGCTGATCGTCGGTTATCTCATTCCATTAAAACAAACCAGTCTGCTCAAGCTTATTAATCGCCTGCTGAGCTGGATTGTTTATGTCATTCTATTTTTCATGGGCATCAGCCTCGCATTTCTCGATAACCTGGCCAGTAACCTGCTGGCGATATTTCAATATGCCGCGGTTAGCGTTGTGGTGTTATTGCTTTGCAATGCGGCAGCGTTGCTGTGGCTTGAGCGCTCTATGCCATGGCGACACAATCATGAACAAGAAAAGCTTCCTTCGCGCATAGCGATGGCGCTGGAATCTCTCAAACTGTGCGGCGTGGTGATTGCAGGATTTGCACTCGGTCTAACGGCATGGCCGATTCTGCAACACGCTACAGACGCCAGTGAATACACGCTAATCTTCCTGTTATTACTGGTGGGGATTCAACTGCGTAATAGTGGCATGACATTAAAGCAGATCGTATTAAATCGCCGCGGCATGATTGTCGCCGTTGTTGTGGTGCTCAGCTCAATGGCGGGCGGCGTCATCAACGCCTTTATTCTCGACCTGCCAATCAAAACCGGCTTAGCCATGGCGTCAGGCTTCGGCTGGTATTCACTTTCCGGTATTTTGATGACGGAATCTTATGGCCCGGTGATCGGCAGCGCGGCGTTCTTCAACGACCTGGCGCGGGAACTGATTGCCATCATGTTGATTCCCGGTCTGGTGCGCCGCAGTCGTTCAACCGCTCTCGGGTTGTCCGGCGCAACATCAATGGATTTCACACTCCCGGTACTGCAACGCAGTGGCGGTCTGGAAATTGTCCCGGCGGCGATTGTTCACGGCTTTATCCTCAGCTTACTGACTCCGCTATTAATGGCTTTTTTCGCCTCCTGATACCTCATTGGCGGTAGGTTCCTGCCGCCAAAATTGCGCTAAATCAATCTCCTTTTAAGTTGCATTAAAAATACCTTTTCCCGGTGCAGTACTGAGCATAACCTTAAAGATGTATATCAAATATAACTTTAAAAGGTACGATTATGTTTTGTGTGCAATGTGAACAAACAATCCGCACCCCGGCAGGCAACGGCTGCTCTTACGCTCAGGGGATGTGTGGCAAAACGGCTGAAACTTCTGATCTCCAGGATCTGCTGATTGCTGCATTACAGGGGCTGTCTGCATGGGCGATTGCCGCACGTGAAGCCGGCATTATCGACCATGACATCGACAACTTTGCGCCACGCGCTTTCTTCTCAACCCTCACTAACGTTAACTTCGACTCGCCACGCATTGTCGGTTACGCGCAAGAAGCCATCGCGCTGCGCGAAAGCCTGAAAGCACGCACTCTGGCGATTAACCCAAACACCACCGTCACTAACCCAATGGCTGAACTGCAACTGGTCAGCAGCGATTTGGGCGACCTGCAACGCCAGGCGGCAGAATTCGCGCCAAACCGTGATAAAGCAGAAATCGGTGAAGATATTCTTGGTCTGCGCCTGTTATGCCTGTACGGCCTGAAAGGCGCCGCAGCGTACATGGAACACGCCCACGTACTCGGTCAGTACGACAACGACATCTACGCGCAGTACCATAAAATTATGGCGTGGCTCGGCACCTGGCCTGCAGATATGGGCGCACTGCTGGAATGCTCGATGGAAATCGGCCAGATGAACTTCAAAGTGATGAGCATTCTGGATCACGGTGAAACCGAAAAATACGGCCATCCGACCCCATCGCAAGTGAATGTCCGTCCGGTTGCAGGCAAATGTATTTTGATCTCCGGCCACGACCTGAAAGATCTCTACAACCTGCTGGAACAGACTGAAGGCACAGGCGTAAACGTCTACACCCATGGCGAAATGCTGCCAGCACACGGTTATCCGGAACTGCGTAAATTCAAGCATATGGTCGGTAACTACGGCAGCGGCTGGCAGAATCAACAGAGCGAATTTGCCCGTTTCCCTGGCCCAATAGTGATGACATCCAACTGCATCATTAACCCAGAAGTCGGCTCTTATACCGACCGCATCTGGACTCGCAGCATCGTTGGCTGGCCGGGCGTTAGTCACCTTGAAGGCGATGATTTCACCTCAGTGATTACCCAGGCGCAACAAATGGCGGGCTTCCCGTACAGCGAAATCGAACATCTGATCACCGTCGGCTTTGGTCGCCAGACTCTGCTGGGTGCTGCCGATACACTGATTGATTTAGTCAGCCGCGAAAAACTGCGCCACATCTTCCTGGTCGGCGGTTGTGACGGCGAGCGCGGCGAACGTAGCTACTTCACCGACTTCGCCACCAGCGTGCCGAAAGATTGCCTGATTCTGACCCTTGCCTGCGGTAAATATCGTTTTAACAAACTGGACTTCGGTGACATCGAAGGCTTGCCGCGCCTGGTAGATGCCGGTCAATGTAACGATGCTTATTCGGCGATTATTCTTGCTGTCACCCTCGCAGAAAAACTCGGCTGTGGCGTCAACGATTTGCCGTTAAGCCTGGTTCTGTCCTGGTTTGAGCAAAAAGCGATTGTCATCCTTCTTACCCTGCTGTCGCTGGGCGTGACAAACATCGTCACCGGCCCGACCGCTCCAGGCTTCCTGACGCCAAATCTGTTAGCTGTTCTGAACGAGAAGTTTGGCCTGCGTGCCATTACCACCGTTGAGCAAGATATTGAACAGCTGATGAGCGCATAAGGAGCAACCATGACTATGCCAACGCCACTGTGCCCGCATCGTATGCAGGTGCACCATATTCACCAGGAAACGCCGGATGTCTGGACGCTGTCGCTGATTAATCACGACTTTTATCCCTACAAGGCCGGGCAATATGCGCTGGTGAGTATTCGTAATAGTGACGAAACACTACGCGCTTACACGATTTCTTCGACACCAGGACTCAGCCCGTTCATTACGTTGACTATCCGTGGCATCGAGAATGGCGTTGGCTCTCAATGGCTGACACAACAAGTGAAGGTCGGTGATTACCTGTGGCTATCAGAAGGCCAGGGGGAATTTACCTGCGAAGAGCTGGCTGCCGAACGTTTCCTGTTATTAGCGGCAGGTTGTGGCGTAACGCCAATTATGGCGATGCGCCGCTGGTTAGCAAAACATCGCCCACAAGCCGATGTACAGGTTATTTATAACGTCCGCTCACCGGAAGACGTCATCTTTGCACAGGAGTGGCGTAATTATCAGGTGACGCTGGTTGCTGAGAATAATGCGACGCATGGTTTTATCGCTGGACGCCTGACGCATAACATTCTGGCTAGCGTTCCGGACATTGCCTCGCGTACTGTCATGACCTGCGGCCCTGCGCCTTATATGGAAATGGTTGAGAAAGAAGTCAAAGCATTGGGCGTGAGTGAATTTTATTCGGAGAAATTCTTCACCCCCGTCGCAGCGCCCGTCGATAACGGTTTGAAGTTCACCACTTTAAAGCCGCTGCGTGAGTTCTACGCACCAGTCGGCAGCACCTTGCTGGCCGCGCTGGAAAGCAACAGTGTTCCGGTCAATGCCGCGTGCCGTGCAGGAGTTTGTGGAAGTTGCAAAACCCGAGTCGAATCCGGTGATTACACGGTCAGCAGCACGATGACGCTGACTGACACTGACATTGCTAATGGTTATGTGCTGGCCTGCTGTTGCCATCCGCAAGGTGATTTAGTTCTCGCTTGATCCCACTAGTGCCACTCTGATTTTGAGTGGCACTTTCTGCTCCGTATCTTCTGTTTCCTTGACTAAGCTTGTTTACGTTAACTGAATCGTGACAAGGAGCAGTAATGAAACAGACAGTAGCCGCTTATCTGGCAAAAACTCTCGAAAGCGCAGGTGTTAAACGTATCTGGGGTGTCACTGGCGATTCCCTCAATGGCCTGAGTGACAGCCTGAACCGCATGGGCACTATCCAGTGGATGCCCACCCGCCATGAAGAAGTCGCGGCGTTTGCCGCAGGCGCGGAAGCGCATCTTTCCGGCGAACTGGCGGTTTGTGCTGGTTCGTGCGGGCCTGGTAACTTGCATTTAATCAATGGCCTGTTTGACTGCCACCGCAACCGCGTTCCAGTGCTGGCAATTGCCGCACATATTCCGTCGAGTGAAATTGGCAGCGGTTATTTCCAGGAAACCCATCCCGAAGAGTTGTTCCGCGAATGCAGCCACTATTGCGAGCTGGTGTCATCCCCGGAACAAATTCCCCAGGTACTGGCGATTGCGATGCGCAAAGCGGTGCTTAATCGTGGCGTGTCAGTCATAGTTTTACCGGGCGACGTGGCGTTAAAACCCGCGCCAGAAACCGCCAGCACGCACTGGTATTCCGCGCCACAACCGGTCGTCATTCCGGCACACGAAGAGCTTAAAAAGCTTGCTCAATTACTGCGCTATAACGACAACATCGCTCTGATGTGCGGTAGCGGTTGTGCCGGTGCGCATGAAGAATTAGTGCAGTTTGCCGCCACCCTTAAAGCGCCAATTGTTCATGCGCTACGCGGCAAGGAGCATGTTGAGTATGACAACCCTTATGATGTCGGTATGACCGGCTTAATCGGCTTCTCGTCCGGGTTCCATACCATGATGAATGCCGACACGCTGATCTTGCTTGGCACCCAATTCCCGTATCGCGCGTTCTACCCGACGGACGCGAAAATTATTCAAATAGACATCAACCCTGGCAGTATCGGCGCTCACAGTAAAGTGGACATGGCGTTAATTGGCGATGTTAAAGCGACGCTTGCGGCACTGCTTCCACTTCTGGAAGAAAAAACCGACCGCAGCTTCCTCGACAAAGCGCTGGATAACTATCGCGAAGCCCGTGAAAGCCTGGATGAACTGGCACAAGCTGGCGATGGCAACGTTATCCATCCGCAATATGTCGCCCAGCAAATCAGCCACTTTGCCGACGAAGACGCCATTTTTACTTGTGATGTTGGCACGCCAACGGTCTGGGCTGCGCGCTATCTGAAAATGAACGGCCAACGCCGCCTGTTAGGTTCTTTCACTCACGGTTCAATGGCCAACGCCATGCCGCAAGCGCTTGGCGCAAAAGCCACTGCACCAAACCGACAGGTTGTCGCGATGTGTGGCGACGGCGGTTTCAGCATGTTGATGGGCGATTTTCTCTCGGCCGTGCAAATGAAGTTGCCGATCAAAATTGTGGTGTTTAACAACAGCGTGCTGGGTTTTGTGGCGATGGAAATGAAAGCAGGCGGCTATCTGACTGACGGAACCGAGCTGCATGCCACTAATTTTTCCAATATCGCCAACGCCTGCGGAATCACGGGTATTCGGGTTGAAAAAGCCGAGGAGCTGGATAACGCGTTGCAGCGTGCTTTTAGTATTGACGGCCCCGTTCTGGTGGACGTGGTAGTGGCGAAAGAGGAACTGGCGATCCCGCCGCAAATCAAGCTCGAACAAGCCAAAGGGTTTAGCCTGTATATGCTGCGCGCGATTATCAGCGGACGCGGTGATGAAGTTATCGAACTGGCGAAAACCAACTGGTTCCGGTAAAACATTCCTTTAATTGAGGATAATAATAAGGATCGACCGTGATTGACTTGCGCAGCGACACCGTAACCCGCCCGAGCGAAGAAATGCTCAAACGTATGATGGCAGCCCCAACGGGCGATGACGTTTACGGTGATGACCCTACGGTCAACGAACTACAAGATTACGCCGCCAAACTTAGCGGCAAAGAAGCGGCGCTATTTCTGCCAACCGGCACCCAGGCAAACCTGGTGGCGCTGTTGAGCCATTGCGAACGTGGCGAAGAGTATATTGTTGGGCAACTGGCGCACAATTACCTCTACGAAGCCGGTGGCGCTGCGGTGTTAGGCAGTATTCAACCGCAGCCTATCGATGCTAATCCAGATGGTTCACTGCCGCTTGATAAAGTCGCCGCGAAGATTAAACCAGACGATATCCACTTTGCGCGCACCAAACTGCTCAGCCTCGAAAATACCCATAACGGCAAAGTTCTGCCGCGTGAGTATCTGAAGCAGGCCTGGGAATTTAGCCGCAACCATAATCTGGCTTTGCACGTTGACGGCGCGCGTATCTTTAACGCCGTGGTGGAATATGGCTGCACGCTGGAAGAAGTGGTGCGCTACTGCGACACCTTCACGATTTGCCTCTCAAAAGGCCTCGGCACGCCGGTTGGTTCTTTGTTAGTCGGCAGCCACGAATACATCAAACGTGCGACGCGCTGGCGCAAAATGGTCGGCGGCGGTATGCGTCAGGCCGGTATTCTGGCAGCCGCAGGTTTGTACGCTCTTGAGAATAACGTGCAGCGCCTGAAAGAAGACCACGACAACGCGCACTGGCTGGCGGGTGAATTACGTGAAATTGGCGTCGATGTGACCCGTCAGGACACCAATATGGTGTTTGCGCGTGTTCCGGTTGAGCAGGCTGAAAGCCTTGGCAAGTTCATGAAAGAACGCGGTGTGCTGATGAGCGCAGGGCCAATCACTCGTCTGGTCGTGCACCTTGATGTGAATCGCCAACAACTGGCTGAAGTGGTTGCCCACTGGCAGGCATTTTTACAACGCTAAGTGAGGGTTCAGGGACGATGACACAGCCACAAAATATTCTGGTGCTCGGCGCAAGCGGCTATATAGGGCAGCATTTGGTGCCGCAACTTGCCCTGGCAGGGCATCATGTTACCGCCGCCGCAAGGCGGGTTGAGTGGCTGGAAAAACAACCCTGGGATTCGGTCGTCTGCCGCCATGTCGATTTGCAATGGCCGGAGACCCTCCCCGCGCTGCTGGAAGATGTCGATACGCTCTATTATCTGGTGCATAGCATGGGTGACGGAGCGGATTTCGTGGCCCATGAACGCCAGACAGCGCTCAACTTGCGCGATGCACTGCGCGCGCATCCGGTAAAACAGCTGATATTTCTCAGCTCGCTGCAAGCTCCGGAAGGTGATGGTGATTCTGAGCACCTGCGTGCTCGCCAGCTTACCGCCGATATTTTACGTGATGCTGGCGTACCGGTAACTGAAGTCCGTGCGGGAATAATTGTCGGTGCGGGTTCCGCCGCTTTTGAAGTGATGCGCGATATGGTTTACAACCTACCGGTGCTCACTCCGCCACGCTGGGTTCGCTCACGAACTACGCCTATCGCTCTTGAGAATTTACTGCATTATTTAGTCGAACTGCTGAAGCATCCTTCACAGGAAAACCGTGTCTTTGAAGCCGCTGGCCCTGAAGTATTGAGTTACCAACAACAATTCGAGCGCTTTATGGCGATTAGCGGCAAACGCCGCCCGTTGATCCCGATTCCGCTGCCGACCAGTTGGATCTCAGTGTGGTTCCTGAACATGATCACCTCCGTGCCGCCGACCATTGCCAAGGCGCTGATCCAGGGGTTAAAACACGATCTTCTGGCGGACGATCGCGAATTACGCGCGTTGATCCCGCAACAACTCCTGAATTTTGATGATGCAGTGCGCATCACGCTTGAAGACGAAAATAAACTCGCGAATTCACAAGACTGGGGATACGACGCACAGGCCTTTGCCCGCTGGCGTCCCGAGTATGGCTACTTCCCGAAGCAAGCAGGTTGTACGCTAAATACCACGGCTGAACTGGCAGATTTATGGCAAGTAGTGAATCAGATTGGCGGCAAAGAGGGTTATTTCTTCGGCAATATTCTGTGGAAAACCCGCGGCTACATGGATTTGTTAGTCGGGCATAAACTGGCAAAAGGCCGTCCGCCACGCGACATGCTCGAAGTCGGTGATCAAGTTGATAGCTGGAAAGTGATTATTGTTGAGCCGCAAAAAGAGCTGACGCTGTTATTTGGGATGAAAGCGCCAGGGCTTGGGAGGCTTTCATTCACCTTACGCGACCACGGCAAGCATCGTTCGCTTGATGTGCGCGCATGGTGGCATCCTCACGGAACAGCCGGTTTGTTCTACTGGTTGGTGATGATCCCCGCGCATCTGTTTATTTTCCGTGGTATGGCCAGACGGATTTGTCAACTTTCCGAACAATTGTCACATAAAGTCCGTTAAGTTCTCCTAATCTTTGGTATTCCCATTGCAAGCGCTGCCATTTCACGGAAAAATGCGCAGCGTAAATCTCAATTATCATGAGTTGGTTGACATGAAGGTACTGGTAACGGGCGCCACCAGCGGCTTAGGCCGAAACGCGGTCGAGTTTCTTTGCGCTAAAGGCATCAGCGTTCGGGCTACCGGGCGCAATGAAGCCATGGGTAAACTGCTGGAAAAAATGGGTGCAGAGTTTATTCACGCTGACCTTACCGAATTGGTTTCCTCGCAGGCCAAGGTAATGCTGGCTGATGTCGATACGCTTTGGCATTGCTCGAGCTTCACCTCACCGTGGGGGACTCAGCAAGCGTTCGATCTGGCTAACGTCCGTGCCACTCGTCGCTTAGGTGAATGGGCCGTTGCCTGGGGTGTACGTAACTTCGTGCATATTTCCTCGCCGTCGCTCTACTTTGATTACCACCACCATCGCAATATCAGCGAAGAATTTCGCCCTGTCCGCTTTGCTAACGAATTTGCCCGCAGTAAAGCCGCCAGTGAAGAAGTGATTCAGCTGTTAGCGCAATCAAACCCGCACACACGCTTCACCATTTTGCGCCCGCAAAGTTTGTTTGGCCCGCATGACAAAGTCTTTTTCCCACGCCTGGTGCATATGATGCGCCACTACGGCAGCGTTTTGTTGCCACGCGGCGGCGATGCGATGGTGGATATGACTTATCTTGAGAATGCAGTGCATGCGATGTGGCTCGCCTCTCAGCGTTGCGAATCGTTACCCTCGGGGCGCGCGTATAACATCACGAATATGGAAGCTCGCCCGCTGCGCGTTATCGTGCAAAAGCTGATTGATGACTTAGAGATTAAGTGCCGCATTCGCTCTGTTCCGTATCCAATGCTGGATATTATCGCTCGCAGCATGGAGCGTTTTGGCGACAAATCCGCCAAGGAACCTGCACTAACGCATTATGGTGTATCGAAACTTAATTTTGATTTAACGCTGGATACCACACGTGCAGAAACAGAATTGGGTTATCAGCCGATTGTGACGTTAGATGAAGGCATTCGGCGTACCGCGCTGTGGTTACGCGATCACGGTACGTTGCATCGCTAACCAGACCCGCCATCCTTCAAGCCGCAGTAGTATTGATTGCAGCTTGAAGGATAACGAGTTTACCCCTGCCCGTACTTCTCAAGTAACGCTTCTGCAATTGCCTCCGTTTGCGCATCCGGCTGGCCAGAATATTCTTTTGGACGGAAGTGCATCTGGAAAGCCTGAATCACTCTCTTTTGCTGCTCCGACGTCATTTCAGGCGTCACCTGATAACCATAACGCGATAGCAAATCAAGCAAACCTCGTTTATCCACCGGTTGGTACGGACCACGGCCATTCAGATAAAAGGCAACTCTGTTAGCATCCGGCCAGGCACCCACGCCCTGCTGTGCCAGTTGCTGCCACGGGAATAACGGGCCAGGATCAACTTTACGCTGCGGGGCAATATCCGCATGTGCGACCACGTTTTGCGGCTGGATTTGATAGCGAGCGATAATCACTTTCGCCAGTTTCTCCAGCACCGAGATCTGCGGCGCATTGAACGGATAGAACTGCTTTGCGCGGCCCTGGCGCGTGAAACCTTTATTCTCCAGTTCAATACCAATCGAGGTGTCATTAATGCGGGTGGCACCACGCCAGAAACTTACCCCAGCATGCCACGCCAGTTCACTTTCAGGCACCAGTTGCCAGATAACCGGTTTGCCGCCGGATGTCGGTGGCGTATCGGGTATCAAGTAGTGAGAACTGACATTTTGGTCAGTCAACGTGGATAACGAACCGGCAAAATCATCGGCGGTGTAGTGAATAACCAACACTTTCACACGTGGATAAGCTGCCCGCGCAGTGTGGCTGGTGTCGACTTTAAAATCGCCTTTATCAACAACGGTTTTATCGGCAACTTGAGGTTTGCTGGCACACCCCGCCAGCAAAATCGCGATTAAAAATGTGGCTAGACGGCCTTTCATCGTTGCGTTTTCACCGCAGTACCGGTGACGCTCACCATCAGCATGCTCCCTTCTTTACCCACGGTTTCGTAGTCAATATCGATACCGACTACGGCATTAGCGCCCAAACTTTCTGCTTGTTCCTGCAATTCTCTAAACGCGATTTCACGCGCTTTACGCAACTCTTTTTCGTATGCACCGGAACGGCCACCGACGATATCGCGGACTCCAGCAAAAAAGTCGCGAAAAATATTGGCGCCCAGAATCGCCTCCCCTGTCACCACGCCACAATACTCTGTAATGCTCTGCCCTTCGAGCGTAGGGGTCGTTGTAAACTGCATAAGCTTCTCCTCTCTTTGGATCAATATCTTAGCGTAGAACCTGCCACGCATTTTGACAGCGATACGCTATGCTAAGTTAGTCCTCCTGAGAAAATAAGGAAATAAAAATGCGCAGCTCAGTTTTGGTTCTTCTTCCGTGCGCGATGTTCCTCACGGCCTGTACTACCCCCGTAACACCCGCGTTTAAAGATATTGGTACTCGCAACGGCCCTTGTATTGAAGGTGGCCCGGATAGCGTGGCGCAGAAATTTTACGACTATCAGATAAGCCATAAAACTCAGGGCAGCAGCGCCATTACCGGCTTGCGTCCGTATCTGAGTGATGACCTTGCTGCACAAATGCAAAAAGCCAGCGCTTCGCCAAATGCACAAAATGAGTTTATGCGCAGCAACATGTTTACCAGCAACGCAGATGGCGCAGACAGTGCAACAGTGGCTTCTTCGTCAACTATTCCTAACACCGATGCGCGCAATATCCCGCTACGAGTGGACCTCACAAAAGGCAGTCAAAGCTGGCAAGATGAGGTGCTGATGATTCGTGCAGGCCAGTGCTGGGCGGTCGATGACGTGCGTTATCTCGGGATAAACAGCCATGCGCCTTCTGGCAGCCTGCGTCAGGCAATAGAAACCGAGTAATTTTCCCTGCGGGAGAGGTAAGGTAACCCATGTAAATAGTCTGGAATTTTCTGATAACTCCGACATTTATTCTTGCCCCCCTCCCGCCCCGCTATATTGTGCTACCTTTAAGGCGTGGGAGTAGTTATTTTTAGGTTTTAACGCACAAAGATTGCATAACTATTCTGTTAAAGGTACCCTTTGCGGCTTCAATTGCTATTCAAGTTATGCGCATGAGTATTCAACTAAACGGCATTAATTGTTTTTACGGCGCACATCAAGCGCTGTTCGATATCACCCTTAGTTGCCCACAGGGCGAAACGCTGGTGCTGCTTGGTCCAAGCGGCGCAGGCAAAAGCTCGCTTTTGCGCGTACTCAACCTGCTTGAGATGCCGCGCTCCGGGCAACTCACCATTGCAGACAACCATTTCGACTTTACAAAAGCGCCTGGCGATAAAGCCATTCGTGAGTTACGTCGCAATGTGGGCATGGTGTTCCAGCAATACAATCTTTGGCCTCACCTCACTGTGCTGCAAAACCTGATGGAAGCGCCTTGCCGCGTCCTTGGGATCAGCAAAGATGAAGCCCGCCTTCGTGCAGATAAACTGCTTGAGCGTTTACGCCTGAAACCTTACATGGACCGCTATCCTCTCCACCTTTCCGGTGGCCAGCAGCAGCGTGTCGCGATTGCCCGTGCATTGATGATGGAACCACAAATTCTGCTGTTTGATGAACCAACCGCAGCGCTGGACCCAGAAATCACCGCACAAATCGTCAGCATTATTCGTGAGTTGGCTGAAACCAACATCACTCAGGTCATCGTTACCCACGAAGTGGAAGTTGCGCGTAAAACCGCAAGCCGCGTGGTTTACATGGAAAATGGCCACATCGTTGAACAAGGTGATGCGAGTTGTTTCGCAAAACCACAGACCGAAGCGTTTAAATTCTATCTGTCACACTGATGTATCCGGGAAAATAACCATGAAAAAAGTTCTGCTTGCCACATTATTAGCCAGCCTGAGCCTTTCCGCGACGGCTGCACAAACGATTCGTTTTGCTACGGAAGCGTCTTACCCTCCGTTTGAATCTATGGATGCCAGCAATAAAATCGTTGGTTTTGATGTCGATTTAGCAAACGCACTGTGTAAAGAAATTGATGCAACCTGCACTTTCTCAAACCAGTCTTTTGACAGCCTGATCCCAAGCCTGAAATTCCGTCGTATCGACGCGGTTATGGCCGGTATGGACATCACTCCAGAGCGTGAAAAACAAGTTCTGTTCAGCACCCCTTACTACGATAACTCTGCATTGTTTATCGGCCAGAAAGGCAAAGTTGCTGATATTGCGGCGCTGAAAGGCAAGAAAGTTGGCGTACAGAACGGCACCACGCACCAGAAATTCATCATGGATAAACATCCGGAAATCACTACCGTTCCTTACGATAGCTACCAGAACGCGAAACTGGATCTGCAAAATGGCCGTATCGACGCGGTATTTGGTGACACAGCTGTCGTGACCGAATGGCTGAAAGCTGAACCAAAACTGGCCGCTATTGGCGATAAAGTGACAGACAAAGGTTACTTCGGTACCGGTCTGGGCATCGCGGTTCGTCAGGGCAACACTGATTTACAGGCTAAGTTCAACACGGCGCTGGAAAAAGTGAAGAAAGATGGGACTTATCAGACCATCTACGAAAAATGGTTCCAGAAGTAATCTGAATGAACGAAATGTTTCCTTTAGCGAGCGCCGCCGGGATGACCGTCGGCCTTGCCGTTTGTGCGCTGGCAATCGGCCTGGCTCTGGCGATGGTTTTCGCCGTATGGGAGTCTGCGAAATGGCGCCCAATTGCCTGGCTGGGTTCAGCTCTGGTAACGGTGCTGCGCGGCCTGCCTGAAATTCTGGTGGTGCTGTTTATTTATTTCGGCTCCTCACAGCTACTGCTGATCCTCTCGGATGGTTTTGTCCTCAACCTCGGTTTTGTACAAATCCCCATCCAATTACAAATTGAGAATTTCGATGTCAGCCCGTTCTTGTGCGGCGTGATTGCGCTTTCCCTGCTCTATTCGGCTTATGCTTCGCAGACTTTGCGTGGTGCACTCAAAGCCGTGCCAATTGGGCAATGGGAATCCGG
>Ga0105250_10000440_pt1 | contig 30087 bp, 24 predicted proteins | sample KBSS54metaG_FD_80425 | JGI IMG/M metagenome (GOLD analysis project Ga0105250, IMG submission 80425) | Switchgrass rhizosphere microbial communities from Kellogg Biological Station, Michigan, USA - KBS S5-4 metaG | ecosystem: Host-associated > Plants > Roots > Rhizosphere > Soil | place...
CCATACAGGGCAGTTAAACGCGAAACGCTGTTAGCCATGAGTGAAAATTTCCACCAGAGCTTTATGACATAACAGCAGAGAAAGCCCTTCCAGCTCAGCCCACACCGATTGTCCATAATCTTGCTTTAGCGTCAGTTCTACCTGGCAAAGCAGACGCACCGCCTGATAAAGCTGGTCCGCCGATAAGCGATTAAGCGCTTCAGTGACCAGTGCGCGACGGTTTTGCCACACGCGTTGCTGGTCAAATAAAGTGCGTAGCGGAGTGCTTACCGACTGGCGTTTCAGGTTAACCAGTTGCAGTAATTCGCGTTGCAGCGTACGCAGTAAAATCACCGGCTCGCTGGCCTCCAGCCTTAACTGCTGAAGGATATGCAGCGCGCGTTTACTTTTGCCTGCCAAAATCGCATCAACCCAATGGAAAGGGGTGAAGTGTGCGGCATCATTCACCGCTTGCTCGACCCGTGGCAGCGTAAGCTTTCCATCTGGCCATATCAGCGACAAACGCTCCAGCGCCTGCGAAAGCGCCAACAGGTTGCCTTCGTAGCAATAACACAGCAATTGATTGGCCGCGTCATCAAGCTGGAGGTTCATCTGTTTCGCACGTTGAGAAACCCAGCGTGGAAGTTGAGCCTGTTCAGGCGTCTGGCAGGTCACAGTCACGCTGCGGTCGGCCAGTTTCGCCAGCCACGAAGCATTTTCCTGAGCCTTGGTTAACTTGTTGCCACGCACCAGCAGCAGAATATCGTCGTGCAGCAAGGACACCAACGTTTCGAACTGCGCGTTAATCGCCGCGTTCGGCCCATTTTCTGGTAACAACAACAGCAGAGTCTGACGGCTGGCGAACAGGCTTAGCGCCTGGCAAATTGAGAACAGATCTTGCCAGTCAGTGCTGGCATCAATCTGCACGGTATGATGTTCTTCAAAGCCCTGGGTACTCGCCGTCTGGCGAATCGCATCCTGGCTTTCCTGAAGTAACAGCGGATCGTTTCCGAGTAACAGATACGCCGCGCGCAGCCCTTCATTGAGCTGCGCGCGGAGTTGTTCAGGGTACAACCGAATCATTTGCTACCAGGAGCGGCCGAAAGCGTGGTCGACGTACGGCTTGTTGATGCCGCTGGTGTCGTGCTCGTCACCGGTTTCTCGGCAGCTTTAGTCTCAGCAACGTCCTCGACTTGTACCGTCATCAGCTTACGAATCAGCTGTTGTGCTGCTGTGGTGTACATTTCTTTGGTAAGCAATTCTTGCTCGGCATCTTTTGCCAAAGCACTCAGTGGGTTATCAAAGAATGATTTATACACTCTGGCGCTAATCGGATAAATGTCGTGGCCTGGAATCAGCACTTGTGCCGAAACCGTCATCACCATTTGATATTCCGCGGTACGCCCATCCTGGAAGATGGATGCGGTATCCTGGCCAAGCGTGCTTCCCAGTATACGCAGGGAAGGAATATCCTTGCGAACACCCGTTCCGGTATCATCCACAAGCGTGACGCCGTTAAGACGCAACTGAGAGCGGATCTCACGTGTCAGTGGGCCGTTGGGATCGCTTGAGTTCAGGATCATCGTTTTCATCTGATCCGGAACCTGCGTGCTGCCACGCAGGTGAAAACCACACCCGGCGGTGACAAGCACCGCCAACATAACTAACAAGCTGACAAAGGGATGTCGCACGGTTCCTCCTGCGCTTAGCCCACAACCAGATTGAGCAGTTTGCCCGGCACGTAAATCACTTTACGCACGGTCACACCCTCAAGATATTTCGCAACCAGATGTTCCTGACCTGCGCGTTCTTGCACTTGTTCTTGCGTCGCATCAGCTGGAACAGTGATTTTGCCGCGAACTTTACCGTTCACTTGCACCACGACCAACAGCGAATCCTCAACCATTGCTGACTCATCAGCCTGTGGCCATGGCGCGTTGTCGATATCACCTTCACCGCCCAATGACTGCCACATATCGAAGCAAACGTGCGGGGTGAACGGATACAGCATACGAACCACTGCCAACAGCGCTTCGTTCAGCAGAGCGCGGTCTTGCTCGCTATCCTGCGGTGCTTTTGCCAGTTTGTTCATCAATTCCATGATGGCAGCAATCGCGGTGTTAAAGGTCTGACGACGACCAATATCATCGGTCACTTTCGAGATGGTTTTGTGAACATCACGGCGTAATGCTTTTTGATCTTCGTTCAGCGCGGCAATATCAAGTGCAGGTGCCGCACCACGGCTGGTGTGCTCGTAGGCCAGTCTCCAGACACGTTTCAGGAAGCGGTTTGCCCCTTCAACGCCAGACTCTTGCCATTCCAGCGTCATATCAGCCGGGGACGCAAACATCATAAACAAACGAACGGTATCTGCGCCGTAGCGTTGAACCATCACTTGCGGGTCGATGCCGTTGTTTTTCGACTTCGACATTTTGCTCATGCCAGCATAGACCAGTTCATTGCCCTGTGCGTCGCAGGCTTTGATAATACGGCCTTTCTCGTCACGCTCGACAATCGCATCCGCTGGGGAAACCCAGTTACGCTCACCGTTAACGCCGGTGTAATAGAACGCGTCTGCCAGAACCATGCCCTGACACAGCAACTGTTTGGCTGGCTCGTTAGAGGTCACCATGCCTGCGTCACGCATCAGTTTGTGGAAGAAGCGGAAGTACAGCAGGTGCATGATGGCGTGTTCGATGCCACCAATATAGATATCTACCGGCAGCCAGTAGTTGGCAGCTTTGGAGTCCAGCATCCCTTTGTCGTACTGCGGGCTGGTGTAACGCGCGTAGTACCAGGACGATTCCATAAAGGTATCGAAGGTGTCGGTTTCACGCAGCGCTGGTTTGCCATCAACAGTGGTTTTAGCCCACTCAGGATCGGCTTTAATTGGACTGGTGATACCGTCCATGACGACATCTTCTGGCAGAATAACCGGCAGTTGATCTTCTGGCGTTGGCATGACCGTGCCGTCTTCCAGAGTCACCATTGGAATTGGCGCACCCCAGTAACGCTGACGGGAAACACCCCAGTCACGCAGACGATAGTTAATTTTACGTTCGCCCACGCCTTTCGCTGCCAGTTTGTCGGCAATGGCGTTGAACGCATTCTGGAAGTCCAGGCCGTCGAACTCGCCTGAATTAAACAGTGCGCCTTTTTCGGTCATCGCGGCGGCTGATAAATCAGGTTCGCTACCATCGGCATTGAGAATCACAGGTTTGATTTGCAAACCGTATTTCGTCGCAAATTCCCAGTCGCGCTGGTCGTGGCCAGGAACCGCCATCACCGCACCGGTGCCGTATTCCATCAGGACAAAGTTTGCTACCCAAACTGGAACAGCTTCGCCAGTCAGTGGGTGAATGGCGTTCACGCCAGTGGCAACGCCTTTCTTTTCCATGGTTGCCATTTCAGCTTCGGCAACTTTGGTGTTACGGCATTCATCGACGAATGCAGCCAGTTCAGGGTTGTTCACTGCCGCTTGTTGTGCGATAGGGTGGCCAGCAGCAACTGCCAGGTAAGTCACACCCATAAAGGTGTCCGGGCGGGTGGTGTAAACCGTCAGTTTCTCAGCGCTGTTTTCAACGTCGAAAGTAATCTCAACGCCTTCAGAACGGCCAATCCAGTTACGCTGCATGGTTTTGACCTGATCAGGCCAATGGTCCAGCGTATCCAGATCGTTTAACAACTCATCTGCGTAAGCGGTGATTTTGATAAACCACTGTGGGATTTCTTTGCGCTCAACTTTGGAGTCACAGCGCCAGCAGCAACCGTCGATAACCTGTTCGTTTGCCAGCACAGTCTGGTCATTCGGGCACCAGTTAACCGCGGAGGTTTTTTTGTAAACCAGGCCTTTGTTATACAGCTGAGTGAAGAACTGCTGTTCCCAACGGTAATATTCCGGGGTACAGGTCGCCAGCTCGCGGCTCCAGTCATAGCCAAAGCCCAGCGTTTTGAGCTGGTTCTTCATGTAATTGATGTTGTCGTAAGTCCACGGTGCAGGCGCGGTGTTATTCTTTACCGCCGCCCCTTCAGCAGGCAAACCGAACGCATCCCAGCCGATTGGCTGCAGCACGTTTTTGCCCAGCATGCGCTGGTAGCGCGCGATAACGTCACCGATGGTGTAGTTACGAACGTGGCCCATGTGTAGTCGGCCAGAAGGATAGGGTAGCATCGAGAGGCAGTAATACTTCTCTTTGCCTTCGTCTTCGGTTACTTCAAAAGTACGCTTCTCTTGCCAGTGAAGCTGTACGTTGGATTCTATCTCTTCCGGGCGATATTGCTCTTGCATGGCAGCCAGTGGTCCTGTGATGAAAGACAGCTACAGGTTGTAGCTTTAACTATTAATTTCAGATCGGCATAGCATAGCCGATAAGAGTGCCGCAAAACAGCCTTTAGAAAGCTGGAGTCTGCATTTCTCATTTGCACTTTTTTACCTTGCTTGTGGGCAAACTAACAAAGTGATAGCCGATTAACGTCTACTATTAGAGCAGGTTAGCCGACACTGAATGCAGGAATCTCTTCAAGGAGGTAAGCAGACGATGAACAAGGTTGCTCAATTTTACCGTGAACTGGTGGCCTCGCTCACCGAACGGTTACGTAATGGCGAGCGCGATATAGACGAACTGGTCGCCAGCGCGCGTAAACGCATGAACGAAACTGGGGAGCTAACGCGTACCGAAGTTGATGAAGTGACGCGTGCAGTGCGGCGTGATCTGGAAGAGTTTGCCCGCAGCTACAATGAAAGCCAGGACGAATTTACCGACAGCGTTTTCATGCGCGTCATTAAAGAAAGTCTCTGGCAGGAACTGGCTGACATCACTGACAAAACGCAGCTCGAGTGGCGCGAAGTCTTTCAGGATCTCAACCATCACGGTGTCTATCACAGCGGTGAAGTGGTTGGGCTTGGCAATTTGGTTTGCGAGAACTGTCACTTCCACCTTGCCGTTTACACCCCGGACGTGCTGCCCGTCTGCCCGAAATGCGGACATAACCAGTTTGGCCGCAGACCTTTCGAACCTTAAATTGTCACCAGCCCCATGGTTTCATGGGGCTAAGCTTCGGGCGATAAACTACTGTGCGGCGTTCCCTGATAATAGGCCAGCGCCACCATCAACGATTGCACCAGACACAGCGTGGCAGACTGGGAGCGGAAAGCATCAACCTGCGCTTCTTTAACCACAAAACACAAATCGCTGAACGTGGCCAGCGGGCTAATCTGGCTGTCCGTAATCACGATTTGCCGTGCGCCAGTGCTTGCCGCTTTTTCACTGACCATCAACGTTTCCTGGGCATACGGCGAGAAGCTAATCAGCACCACCACATCCTTCGCTTTCACTCGATTCACTTGCTCACGCAGCATCCCGCCGAGACCGTCGAGCAGAATCGGGCGGCACTCCAGGTGGCTCAGCGCATAACTTAGATACGCTGCCACGCTAAACGAACGGCGCAGGCCGACGATATAAATTGTTTCTGCTTCTGCCAGCAAAGTCACCGCTCGCTGTAACATTTCCGGCTCAGTGCGTGCGGCCAGTTGCTGCAAAGCTTGTGCATTGGAACGGGCAAACTCCTGCAAAATATCGAGTGGCGTTTCAGGCACCGCCTCGCTTTCCATTTCGCGGAACAACCGTGCGCGGTCGGTATAGCTGGCGGTTTCCTCCACCAGATTCATGCGAAACAGCTGTTTCATTTCGTTGAAGCCGCTGAAATCAAAAGCATTGGCAAAGCGGATCAGCGTTGAGGGCGGCACTTCTGCGCGTTCGGCAATGGCGGCTACGGTATCAAACGCCACGCTGTTGGTGTTATCCAGCACGTAACGGGAAACTTGCTGCAACCGTTTACTCAGGCTGTCGTAGCGGTCGCGAATCTGCTGCTGTAACTCGCTCAGGTTGGTCGCGGTGGTCAAATTACCTTCCTCAAAGAAATGGTTGCTGAAACATATTTAACCCCAGCAACGGTGAAAATGAAACAAATATACCAAAACAGATCCGATATGAAATCATAGTAGTCTCTATCCCGTTACCCCGCCGCTGCGCTTAACACAAAAACTGATTTCTGATCACAATAATCAACATTTGTTTTATTTAACCATTAAATGGAATGTTTATTTCATATACAGTGTTCAGGAATCGACCATAAATGTGAGAGGGTACAGATGGAGACGGTAGCGAATTTCATTCACGGTGAATGCGTCATGGGCAACAGCTCACGCGTTCAGGCGATCTTCAACCCGGCCACTGGCGCACAAATCCGCCAGGTGGCAATGAGCACCGCGCAACAGACCGAACAGGCGATCGCTGCCGCCCAACAGGCATTTGCCGGTTGGGCGCGACAGGCTCCGCTGAAACGTGCGCGTGTCATGTTCCGTTTTAAAAGCCTGCTTGAACAGCATATGGACAGCCTGGCGAAGCTTATCAGCGAAGAACACGGCAAAGTTTATTCCGATGCGGTGGGCGAATTGACCCGTGGCCTTGAGGTGGTGGAGTTCGCCTGTGGTATTCCACATCTGCAAAAAGGTGAGCACTCGGCAAATGTCGGCACCGGTGTCGATAGCCACTCGCTGATGCAACCGCTCGGCGTCTGTGCGGGCATCACCCCTTTCAACTTCCCGGCGATGGTGCCGATGTGGATGTTCCCTATTGCCCTGGCGACCGGCAATACCTTCGTGCTCAAACCTTCTGAAAAAGACCCGTCGTTAGCGTTACGCCTGGCGCAATTGCTCAAAGAGGCTGGTCTGCCGGACGGCGTCTTCAATGTGGTGCAAGGTGATAAAGAAGCGGTAGATGTCCTGCTGACCGACCCGCGCGTGCAGGCGGTGAGTTTTGTTGGTTCGACGCCGATTGCTGAATATATCTACCAGACGGCTTCCGCTCACGGCAAACGTTGCCAGGCATTGGGTGGGGCGAAAAACCACTGCATCCTGATGCCTGATGCGGACATGGAAATGGCAACAAACGCGATTATGGGGGCGGCTTACGGTGCGGCGGGTGAACGCTGTATGGCACTCTCCGTGGTCGTCGCGGTGGGCGACCAAACCGCAGACGATCTCTGCGTAAGGCTTGAGCAACAAATCGCTAAGCTGCGGGTTGGGCCTGGGCTGACATCAGGGCCAGAAAACGAAATGGGTCCGCTGATTTCAGCGCCACACCGCGCCAAAGTGCTTGGCTACATTGATAGTGGCGAATCACAAGGGGCGACGTTGCGTGTCGATGGGCGCGGTCTGAAGCTTGCAGGCAACGAAGGTGGATATTTCGTTGGGCCGACGTTGTTCGACAATGTCACCCCAGAAATGACTATCTATAAAGAAGAAATCTTTGGCCCGGTGCTGTGTGTGGTGCGTGCCGCGGATTACCGCAGCGCCATCGACCTGATTAATCATCATGAGTACGGCAACGGCACGGCGATTTTCACCGGCGATGGTGGCACGGCGCGCCGCTTCTGTGAAGATGTGCAGGTGGGTATGGTCGGCGTTAACGTGCCGATTCCGGTACCGATGGCATTCCACAGCTTTGGTGGCTGGAAGCGTTCGATTTTCGGGCCGCTGAATGTTCACGGCAGTGATGGCGTTCGTTTCTACACCCGCATGAAAACCATCACGGCTCGCTGGCCTGAAACCAGCCATCAGCAAGGCGCTGCGTTTTCTATGCCGACGCTGGGCTAACAGGGGGAAGCATGACGACACAACGCATGACGATGGCGCAGGCCCTGGTCAGGTTTTTGAACCAGCAATACGTCAACATTGATGGTGAAGAAACGCCGTTTGTTGCTGGGGTGATGACCATCTTCGGGCACGGCAACGTGCTGGGGATAGGTCAGGCACTGGAAGAAAACCCAGGCCATCTGAAAGTCCATCAGGGTTGTAACGAACAAGGCATGGCGCATATTGCCACCGGCTTTGCGAAACAACATTGTCGCAGGCGAATCTATGCGGTGACTTCATCGGTCGGGCCAGGGGCTGCGAATATGGTGACCGCAGCGGCCACCGCAACCGCCAACCGTATTCCGTTGCTGTTGCTGCCGGGGGATATTTACGCCAGCCGCCAGCCCGATCCGGTATTGCAACAAATAGAACAGTTCCATGACCTGAGCCTGAGTACCAATGACTGCTTCCGTCCGGTGTCTCGCTACTGGGATCGGATCAATCGCCCTGAGCAATTGATGAGTGCGATGTTAAGCGCGATGCGAGTGCTCACTCATCCGGCGGAAACCGGTGCGGTCACCATCTGCCTGCCGCAAGATGTGCAGGGCGAAGTCTGGGATTATCCGGAAAGTTTCTTCGCGCGACGGGTTCATCTTATTGAGCGTCGTCCACCGGATGAAACTCGCCTGCAAGCCGCGCTCGAACTGATTACCCGCAAACGCCGCCCGTTGGTTATCTGCGGTGGTGGTGTGCGCTATTCGGGGGCTCACGCGGCATTTAACCAGTTTATCGACAGCGTTCAGTTGCCATTTGTCGAAACGCAGGCAGGCAAAGGAGCGATTGTCAGTGAACACCCACTTAACCTCGGTGGGGTGGGCGTCACCGGTGGTCTGGCGGCTAACCAACTGGCAGCGCAGGCAGATTTAGTGATTGGCGTCGGTACACGTTTGACCGATTTCACCACCGGCTCAAAATCGCTGTTTTGCCATCCTGACGTCGAATTCTTGCTGCTAAATGTGGCCGAGTTTGATGCTCTGAAACTGGATGCCACGCCGCTGGTGGCGGATGCACAAGTCGGGCTGGAGCGTTTAACCGTCGGGCTACGCACGCTGGATTATCAGTCGGCATGGCGCGATGAGCCTGTTAAAGCCAAAGCCGCGTGGCATGAAGAGTGCCAGCGGTTATGGACACGGCGCTGGCAGCCGCATGACAAGCCGGAAGTCGCCGGGCATCTGGATGCGCAGCTTGCCGAATACAGCGAGGTTCTCGGAACATGTCTGACACAAACGCGCGTACTCGGTCTGGTTAACCAGCACATCGAGGAAAACGCGATAGTCGTTGGTGCAGCAGGTTCATTGCCTGGCGATTTACAGCGTCTGTGGCAGGTCAAAACAGCGGATAGCTACCACCTGGAATACGGCTACTCCTGCATGGGTTACGAGATTGCCGCGGCAGTCGGGGCGAAGCTTGCGAAACCGAAGCAGCCGGTGTACGCCATGGTTGGGGACGGCTCGTATTTGATGCTGCATTCGGAACTGCAAACCGCGGTACAGGAAGGCATCAAAATCACCATCTTGCTGTTTGATAACGCAGGATTCGGCTGTATCAACAACCTGCAAATGGGTCATGGAATGGGCAGTTTCGGCACAGAGAACCGCAGGCGTAACCCCGAAACCGGGCAACTTGACGGGCCGCTGGTTAAAGTCGATTTTGCGAAGAATGCCGAAAGTTATGGCTGCCGCGCCTGGCGAGTCAACGACGAACAAAGTTTGCTGGCCGCGCTGGAAGCTTCAGCTTTGCATCCAGGTCCGACACTACTGGACATCAAAGTGCTGCCAAAAACCATGACTCATGATTACGAAGCCTGGTGGCGTACAGGCGATGCGCAAACGGCATCTTCTGGCTCAGTGACGGATGCTGCCGCCAAAACGTTAGCGATGCTTAAACGCGCCCGTCAGTATTAATCTCAATCCTCACCCTTGAACATTCCGCTGGTATTGTAAGCGGAATGTTCATTTCATTTTTTGCCACGTTCTGCTCCTTTTCTGCTCCACTCCCTGCAATCAAGCTGAAACCCCCTCCCTTAAGTGATGCAATATTGTGCGATGTTGTGACTTTGATAACAAATCAGACCCATAAAATAGACAAAATGTTAACCCTGACTCAAAAATAGAATTTTCACTATTCATTAAAATGAAATAAATGTTTTATTTAAAGGGTCGTTAAATCAACTTTACGCATTGCCGGGGTCCCCCCGGTACTTGACTCTAAAGCTATGCCAATATCGGGAGCCGCTATGTTTAACATTGCCTTACTGGGCGCAGGTCGCATCGGCCAGATCCACGCCGCCAATATTGCAGCCCACAAAGAGACCACCCTTTGGTCAGTTGTTGATCCGAACCAGGAAAACGCCAGCCGCATTGCCACGCTGTATCAGGCTCGCCAGCAGAGCGTAAGCGAAGCGATGGCCGACCCAAACGTCCACGCGGTGCTGATTGCCTCCGCCACCGACACGCACGCCGATTTAATTGAACTTGCCGCTTTCCACGGCAAAGCCATCTTCTGTGAAAAACCTGTCCACCTCGATTTGGCCCGCGTGCGTGACTGCCTGAAAGTGGTCAAAGAACGAGATGTGCCGCTATTCATCGGTTTTAACCGCCGCTTTGATCCTCAGTTTCGCCGCGTCAAAACCCAGGCTCAGCAAGGGCTGATTGGCAAACCTGAATCGCTGATGATTATTTCCCGCGACCCGTCGCCACCGCCTGCGGAATACGTGCGCGTTTCCGGTGGTATGTTCCGCGATATGACCATCCACGATTTCGACATGGCGCGTTTCATCATGGGTGAAGAGCCAGTGGCGATTTATGCCCAGGGCAGCAATCTGGTTGACCCGGCGATTGGCGAAGCGGGTGACATTGACACCGCTTTCATCGTGCTGAAGTACGCATCCGGCGCGCTTGCCACCATCGTCAATAGCCGCCGTTCGGCTTATGGCTACGATCAGCGCCTGGAATTGCACGGTTCAAACGGCTTGTTATGCGCGGGCAACATTCTGGAAAACCAGGTGCAGCATTTCGGTGCCAACGGCTGCAACAGCGCACTGCCTGAGCACTTCTTCCTGCAACGATACAAAGAGGCTTATGCCGCAGAGTGGCTGCATTTTGTCGCCATTTTACGTGGTGAAGCGAAGCCAGAGTGCAGCGGTGACGACGGTGAACGTGCGCTGTATCTGGCCGACAAGGCACTGGAATCCCTGCGTTGCCAGCGTGAAATAGCGTTGTAACTCCCGAACCCTACACACAAAGAGAGATAACAATGAAAAAAATTATTCTTGCTGCCCTCATCGCACTCGCTACCGCTCCGGCTTTTGCCGAAAACGAGCAAATTGTCTTTAGTACGCCAAACCTGGCGATGCCGTTTGAAGTGCATATGCAGCGCACTGCGGTAAAAGCCGCTAAAGAAATGGGCGTGCAGTTACAGGTGCTGGACAGCCAGGGCAGCTCACCTAAACAAGTGGCCGATCTTGAAAACGCCATTACGCGCGGCGCTCAGGGGTTTATCGTTTCACCCAACGACGTTAACGCGGTCTCCAGCGCAGTCAGTGAAATTCAGGATGCCAAACTTCCTGTCGTCACGCTCGACCGTACGGTCACCACCGAGAAAAAAGTGCCGCACTTTGGTGCCAATAACTATAAAGGCGGCCAGGCGGTGGCTGACTACGTGAAGTCGAAATTCCCCAATGGCGCGGAGATTATTCTGCTGACCGGCCAGCCAGGTTCTTCTTCCAACATTGAACGTACCAAAGGCATTCGCGACAGCCTGAAAGCCGGTGGCGATAAATACAAAATCGTCGCCGATCAGACCGGTAACTGGATGCGTTCCGAAGGGATGCGCATTGTAGAAAGCGTGCTGCCGTCACTGCCGAAAAAACCACAAGTCATTCTTTCTGCTAACGACGATATGGCGCTGGGTGCCATCGAAGCCCTTCAGGAACAAGGCGTGAAACCGGGCGAAATCATGGTCACCGGTTTTGATGCGGTGCCAGAAGCGCTGGCGCGTGTGCGCGATGGTTGGCTGCAAGTCACCGCCGATCAGCGTCCGGGCTACGCGGTGACCACCGCAATGAGCCAACTGGTTGCCAACATCCGCGAGAAAAAAGAGATCACCGGTGCCGATTACGCACCAACCATGATCACCAAAGAGAATCTGGATAAAGCTGAACGTATCGGCGAAGCCGGCAAATAGTATCCGTCATCTTTCAAGCTGCAGCTGTGTTGGCTGCCTTCCCGCACCCCAGTCACATAGTTCGCTATGTTCCCTGGGGATGCGCTTAGTTGCCGCCGTGCTGCAGCTTGAAATCTAAAGGATACCTGCGGAAAGAGGAGCAGTCTGATGTCGCAATCCTTATTGAAAGTCAGCGAACTGGCGAAAAGCTTTTCCGGCGTTTGGGCGCTGAGTAATGCACAGCTCACCGTCGGGCAGGGGGAAATCCATGCGCTGCTCGGCGAAAATGGCGCGGGTAAATCCACGCTGTTGAAGGCACTGGCGGGCGCACAGCCGCAAACTCGTGGTGAAATCTGGTTTAACGGTGAAACGCTGGCGGTGGACGAGTCGCCGGTGGCCCGTCAGCAAAAAGGCATTATCACGATTTATCAGGAATTTAACCTGCTGCCGAATATGACGGTGGCGGAAAATATGTTTCTTGGGCGCGAACCACGCCGTCGCAATTTAATCGTCGATGCCAAAGCGGTAAACCAGGAAGCGCAGGTGATTCTTGATTATCTGCAACTCAACGTGGCACCGACCACAGCGGTGGCGCGCCTGAGCGTCGCCCAGCAACAGATGGTGGAAATTGCCCGTGCGTTAACCCTTAACGCCAAACTGATCATTATGGACGAACCTTCGGCGGCGCTGAGTGACAGTGAAGTCGAAAGCCTGCACCGCGTGGTGCGCGAACTAAAAGGCCGCGGCGTCAGCATTATTTACGTCACCCACCGCCTGCATGAAGTTTTCCAGCTTTGCGACCGTTTTACCGTGTTCCAGGACGGGCGCTACACCGGCTCCGGCGAAGTCGCAGGCACCAGTGTTGAACAAATTATTCGTCTGATGGTGGGGCGCGATGTGGTGTTTGACCGCCGTGACTCGAGCCTGACCCATCATGAAGATAAACCCATTCGCCTGTCCGTGAAGGGGTTAAGCCGTGAGAAACCGCCGCTTGATCCGCACGGCATCGCGCTTAAAGACATCAGTTTTCACGTGCACAGTGGCGAAGTTCTGGGGATTGCCGGGCTGGTGGGTGCAGGCCGTACCGAGGTGGCGCGTTGCCTGTTCGGCGCGGACAAATTCACCCAGGGAACTTTCGAGTTAGACGGCAAACCTTACCAGCCGCAAAACCCAATGTACGCGCTGGAGTGTGGCATTGCCCTGGTACCGGAAGACCGCAAAAAAGAGGGCGCGGTGCTGGGGTTATCGATTCGCGAAAACCTCACGCTATCAAGCCTGTCCTCGCTGCTGACCTGGCGCTATTTCGTCAGCCCGCGCAAAGAAGATGCGCTGATTGAAGCCTACCAAAAGGCGCTGCAAATCAAGATGGTCAACGCCGAACAGGAAGTGCGCAAGTTGTCCGGCGGCAATCAGCAAAAAGTGATTCTGGCGCGCTGCATGGCGCTCAACCCAAAAGTGCTGATTGTCGATGAACCGACGCGCGGTATCGACGTCGGCACTAAATCTGAAGTCCACCAGGTGCTGTTTGATATGGCTAAACAAGGCGTCGCGGTGATTGTTATCTCCTCAGACTTACCTGAAATCCTTGCGGTTTCCGACCGGATCATCACCCTCAGCGAAGGGCGGGTGACCGGCGAATTACACGGTGACGACGCTAACGAAGAACGGCTGATGACCCTGATGGCTATCAACCACCACGCTTTAAACGCCGCATAACGGGGGAGCCCATGACACAGATGATTTCCAAAACTCAGGCTCCGGCGAAGGGCGCATCGCGCTTTGATCCGATTGCCTTCTTTGAACGCTTTGGTGTGCTGATATTTATGATTCTGCTGCTGGTGTTCTTCCAGTTGCAAAACAGCAACTTCCTTAGCGAACGTAATATTTTCAACATCCTGACCGAAGTGTCGATCTACGGGATCATTGCCGTCGGCATGACCTTTGTGATCCTCACGGCGGGTATCGATCTCTCGGTGGGGTCGATTCTGGCGGTGTGCGCCATGACTGCCGCTTATGTGATTAAAGGCGACAACTTTACCACCGTGGATGCCGACGCATGGGGTGGTTTTAGCTGGTTGCTGGGGCTGGGGATTTGCCTCGCGATCGGCACGTTTATCGGTTTTCTGCATGGCCTTGGCGTCACGCGTCTGCGTCTGCCGCCGTTTATCGTCACGCTCGGTGGTATGACGATTTGGCGCGGCCTGACGCTGGTGATTAACGATGGTGCGCCTATCGCGGGCTTTGACGCTGGTTATCGCTGGTGGGGGCGCGGGGATATTCTCGGCATATCTGTGCCGATCTGGATTTTCGCCATCGTTTCTATTCTTGGCTATCTGGCGCTGCATAAAACCCGCTGGGGCCGCTTTGTCTATGCGATTGGCGGCAACCCCGAAGCGGCGCGCCTGGCTGGGGTCAACGTTAAACGGGTACTGGTCAGCGTTTATGTGGTGATTGGTTGTCTGGCGGGGCTTGCCGGGTTTGTGCTCAGTGCGCGTCTGGGCAGTGCCGAAGCGGTGGCGGGTATCTCGTTTGAGCTGCGCGTGATTGCCTCGGTGGTGATTGGCGGCACCTCGTTGATGGGCGGCTACGGGCGCATCAGCGGCACGATTATCGGTGCCATCATCATGGGCATTCTGATTAACGGGCTGGTGCTGATGAACGTCTCGGCTTACTACCAGCAAATTATTACCGGTCTGATCATCGTACTGGCGGTAGCGTTTGATACCTACGCCAAGAGCCGTCGTGGCGCGATTTAATCCAGGAACACACTATGAAAAAAGTCAGGATTGGTTTAATCGGCACCGGTTATATCGGCAAAGCCCATGCGATTGCTTACGCCCAGGCACCGACCGTATTTGATTTGCGCGGCGAGTTGGTGCGCGAAATGGTGGCAGAAGTGACGCCTGAACTGGCCGCCACACGTGCCGCCGCTTTTGGATTTAACCGCTCAACCGGCAACTGGCGCGAGTTGGTGGCGGATCCAAATATTGACGTGGTGGATATTTGCTCACCGAACCATCTGCATAAAGAGATGGCGCTGGAGGCGATTCGCCACGGCAAACACGTTTACTCGGAAAAGCCGCTGGCGCTTAACGCCCGTGATGCCCGATTGATGGTCGATGCGGCGCATTGTGCCGGAGTGAAAACTCTCGTCGGCTTCAATTACATGAAAAACCCCACCGCGCAGCTGGCAAAACAGATTATCGAGCGCGGGGAAATTGGCGAGGTTATCCACTTTTACGGCACCCATAACGAAGACTATATGTCTGACCCGCTCGCGCCGATTCACTGGCACTGCTTCAAAGAGACGGCTGGCCTTGGGGCGCTTGGCGATCTCGCGGCGCATATCGTCAATATGGCGCAGTACCTGGTGGGGGATATCCAGCAAGTTTGTGGCGACCTGAAAACCGTGGTGCCACAGCGCCCGGCACAGGCAGGCAGCAGCGAGATGGTCGCCGTGGAAAACGAAGATCAGGCACACGCCATGGTGCGTTTTGAGGGCGGGGCGCAGGGTGTGATTGAAACCTCCCGCGTGGCTTGTGGGCGCAAAATGGGACTGACCTGGACGGTGACGGGAACCAAAGGCGCGATCACTTTTACCCAGGAGCGCATGGCAGAGCTGAAGCTGTATCTGCAAAGCGATCCTGAAGGCCGCCAGGGGTTCCGCACGCTGCTCGTCGGCCCGGCGCATCCTGACTACGGCGCGTTCTGTATGGGCGCGGGTCATGGCATTGGTTTTAACGATCAGAAAACCGTCGAAGTGCGTGATTTGATCGACGGGATCGCCGCTGACGCGCCAATGTGGCCGGACTTTGAAGAGGGCTGGAAGGTGTCGCGCATCCTCGATGCTATCGCCCTGTCTCACCAGAGTGGCCGCTGGGTAAACGTATCTGAAATTGTTTGAGGACGGAGCATGAAACAAAAGCAGTTAGATCTGATTTGCATGGGGCGAGTCGCTGTTGATCTCTACAGCCAGCAGATTGGCGCACGCCTCGAGGATGCCAGCAGTTTCGCCCGCTATTTGGGCGGTTCATCGGGGAATGTCGCTTACGGAACGGCACGACAGGGGCTGAAGTCGTCGATGCTGGCTCGCGTTGGCGACGAGCATATGGGGCGTTTTCTGCGTGAGGAACTGACGCAAGTCGGTTGTGATACCAGCCATCTGATTACCGATACCGAACGGCTCACCGCGCTGGTGCTGCTCGGCATCAAAGACCGGGACACCTTTCCGCTGATTTTCTACCGCGATAACTGCGCAGATATGGCGATTACCGCCAGTGATTTTAGCGAGGAGTACATTGCCTCAGCGCGCTGTCTTGCCATCACCGGAACCCATCTTTCCCATCCCGCGACCCGCGAGGCGGTGCTGACCGCGCTGAACTATGCGCGGCGCAACGAAGTGCGCACCGCACTGGACATTGACTACCGTCCGGTGCTCTGGGGGCTGACGGCGCTGGGCGATGGGGAAACGCGTTTTATCGCCGCCCAGCAAGTCACACAGCAACTGCAATCGGTGCTGCATCTGTTTGATGTGATTGTCGGCACGGAGGAAGAGTTCCACATTGCTGGCGGCTCGACGGACACACTTACTGCCCTGAAACAGGTGCGTGAAGTGAGCGGCGCAACACTGGTGTGTAAGCGTGGTGCACAAGGCTGTTCGGTGTTTACCGGCCAGATCCCGGACTCGCTGGACGGCGGCATTAATGTCACGGGCGTGCGGGTTGAAGTGCTGAATGTGCTGGGGGCGGGCGATGCGTTTATGTCCGGCCTGATGCGTGGTTATCTCAATGATGAAGGCTGGGAGCAGGCGTGTCGTTACGCGAACGCCTGTGGCGCACTGGTGGTTTCACGCCACGGTTGTGCGCCAGCCATGCCGAGCAAAGTGGAGCTTGATGACTATTTAGCCCGCGAACAGCAAGTGCCACGCCCCGATCTTGACGCGCGTCTGAATCATCTGCATCGCGTAACCACTCGCCGCCGGCAGTGGCCGGAACTGTGCGTAATGGCCTTTGATCATCGCAGTCAGCTTGAAGATATGGCATTGAGCTGCGGGGCAGATTTAAAGCGCATTCCGGCGCTGAAGCAGCTGATTTTGCAGGCCAGCCGTGAGGCGGCAAAGCATGCCGAACTGGAAGGGAAAGCTGGTCTGTTGTGCGACGGGACCTTCGGCCAGGATGCACTGAATGCCATTACTGGCGAAGGGTGGTGGATTGGCCGCCCAATCGAGCTACCCGGTTCGCGCCCGCTGGAGATGGAACACGGCAATATTGGCTCGCAGCTGATTAGCTGGCCGCAGGAACACATCGTCAAATGTCTGGTGTTCTTCCATCCGGAAGACGCTCACGCTTTGCGCCTTGAGCAAGAGCAAAAGGTGGCGGAGGTGTATCGCGCCTGTTGCCAGTCCGGCCATGAATTACTGCTGGAAGTGATTTTGCCCGCCGACATGCCGCGCAGCGATGATCTTTATTTGCGAGCGATCTCGCGCTTCTACAACCTCGGTATTTATCCGGACTGGTGGAAATTGCCGCCGCTTAGCAGCCAGGGATGGGAAGCCTTGAGCGAGCTGGTAGAAAAACGCGATCCGCATTGCCGTGGCGTCGTCATTCTTGGACTGGATGCGGCAGTGGAAGTGCTGCGCGCCGGATTTAATGCGGCGGCAGATTATCCGATTGTGAAAGGTTTTGCGGTAGGGCGCACCTTGTTTGGTGAAGCGTCGCAGGCCTGGTTAAAACGCGAGATTGATGATGCGCAACTGATTGCCCGTATCCGGGACAACTACCTGCGGTTGATAGCCTTATGGCGTGCACGCGGGCAGACACAATTCTAAGGAGAAGATCATGACTGTACATTTAGGCATTAACCCACTGACCTGGACCAATGACGACCTGCCTTCACTGGGTGCTGACACTTCGCTGGAAACTTGCCTGAGCGAAGGGAAAGAAGCCGGTTTTGCAGGCTTTGAACTGGGGAATAAATTCCCGCGTGAGGCGCGTGTTCTGGGGCCAATTCTGGATAAGCATCAGCTGAAACTGGTCTCCGGCTGGTACTCGGGCCGCCTGCTGGAACGTTCCGTTGAAGAAGAAATTGAGGCGGTGCAGCCCCATTTAACGCTGCTGCGCGAACTGGGAGCAAAGGTGTTGGTGTTTGCTGAAGTCTCTGGTTGTATTCACGGTGAGCAGCAAACGCCGGTTCACCTGCGCCCGCGTTTCCCTGCTGAACGTTGGGCAGAATATGGCGAAAAGCTGACGGCTTTTGCGCGCTACACCCAACAACAGGGCGTACAAATTGCCTACCATCACCATATGGGAACAGTGATTGAGAGCGCTCAGGATGTGGATAACCTGATGACTCACACCGGGCCAGAAGTCGGTTTGTTGCTCGATACCGGTCACCTTACTTTTGCCGGGGCTTCGCCGCTGAAAGTCGCCGAGCGCTGGATTGAGCGCATCAATCATGTGCACTGCAAAGACGTGCGCGCTGACGTGCTGGCAGATGTTAAAAACCGCAAGACCAGTTTCCTCGATGCCGTGCTGAGTGGCGTTTTCACCGTACCGGGCGACGGTTGCGTGGATTACCCGCCGATTATGGCGCTGCTGAAAAAACAAGGTTACAGCGGCTGGCTGGTGGTGGAAGCGGAGCAAGATCCGGCGATCGCCCATCCGCTGACTTACGCACGCCTGGGCTACAACAACCTCAGCAAACTGGCGCGGGATGCCGGGCTGATTTAACTGTGCTGATTTAAGGAGTACCGATGTCCAGATTACTTTCGCGCTGGCAACAGCCAGACGATCAGGGGCGTACGCAACACATTACGCCGCATACGGCAGGCTGGGGATATGTCGGTTTTGACGTTTATCAACTGCGTGAAGGGCAGCGCCTGGAATTGCCCGCAGTGGATGACGAGCGTTGCCTGGTGTTGGTGGCAGGACGCGCCACCATCGACACGCCTTATGCACGTTTCCCGGAAATTGGTGACCGTATGAGCCCGTTTGAGCGGCGTAAACCGTGGGCGGTGTATGTCACAAGCGGCGAAACGGTGCAAGTCGAAGCGCTGACCCAGCTTGAACTGGCGGTATGTTCGGCACCGGGTAAAGGCACGCACAAAACACGGCTTATCGCGCCGCAAGATATTGCTGCCGAGGCGCGGGGTAAAGGCCATAACCAGCGCTATGTGCATAATATTCTGCCGGAAGATAAAGCCGCCGACAGCTTGTTGGTTGTCGAAGTGTATACCAATGAAGGCTGCACCAGCTCTTATCCCAGCCATAAGCACGACACGGATAACCCGCCCAACGAAACCTATCTTGAGGAGACGTATTACCATCGCCTCAACCCGTCGCAGGGTTTCTGTATGCAGCGTGTGTATACCGATGACCGTTCACTGGACGAGTGCATGGCGGTCTATGACAAAGACGTGGTGAAGGTGCCGAAGGGATATCATCCGGTGGCCACTATGGCGGGTTATGACAGCTATTATTTGAACGTGATGGCTGGGCCGGTTCGCAAGTGGATGTTTACCTGGGAGCAGGATCATGCCTGGGTAAATAGCGAGGAATATCAGGGGTAGACGCGGGTATTAACTGAAAAGGGTGGATGCCATATAGCATCCACCCTTTTTTAGGCTTTTAGTGCAGGATTTTCGCCAGGAAGTCTTTCGCTCGCTCAGACTGCGGATTGTTGAAGAAGTCTTCTTTATTGGAATCTTCGACAATCTTCCCTTCATCCATAAAGATCACGCGGTTCGCCACTTTACGGGCAAAGCCCATTTCGTGTGTCACCACCATCATGGTCATGCCTTCGTTTGCCAGTTCGACCATCACGTCCAGCACTTCGTTGATCATCTCGGGATCAAGCGCGGAAGTTGGTTCGTCAAACAGCATGGCAACCGGGTCCATACACAACGCGCGCGCAATCGCCACACGTTGCTGCTGGCCGCCGGAAAGCTGCGCCGGGAACTTATCGGCATGCGCCGTCAGCCCAACGCGCTCGAGCAACTTAAGCCCTTTTTTACGCGACTCTTCTTTGTTGCGTTTCAGCACTTTCACTTGTGCCAGCGTCAGGTTTTCAATAATCGACAGATGCGGGAAAAGCTCAAAATGTTGGAACACCATGCCAACGTGCGAGCGCAATTCAGCCAGATTGGTTTTCTTGTGGTTTACCTGCGTGCCGTTTACCACGATCTCGCCTTTTTGCACCGGTTCCAGACCGTTGACGGTTTTGATCAGTGTTGATTTACCGGAACCAGACGGCCCACAAACTACCACCACTTCGCCTTTTTTAACGCTCGTTGAGCAGTCGGTTAGCACCTGAAAGTGACCGTACCATTTAGAAACATTTTTCAGGGAAATCATTACACTGTCCTTTTCTTCAAGTAGGTAACCAACAGCGAGGCACTCAAACTGATGACGAAATACACCAAACCGGCAAACAGAATCATCTCAACCTGGGTTCCGTCGCGCTCGCCAATGGTGGTCGCGGTACGGAAGAAATCAGCCAGGCTTAATACATATACCAGCGACGTATCCTGGAATAAGACGATGCCCTGGGTTAACAGTAACGGCACCATCGCGCGGAAGGCTTGTGGCAGGATAATCAGTTTCATTGACTGCCAGTGTGTCATCCCGAGCGCCAGCGCGGCATGAGACTGCCCGCGTGAAATGCTCTGAATACCGGCACGAATAATTTCGGAATAGTAGGCGGCTTCAAACATCGAGAAGGCGACCATCGCCGAAATCAGGCGGATGTCCGTCTGTGGCGAAAGCCCCAGTACTTTCTGTAAGAAACCCGGCACCACCAGATAGAACCACAGCAGCACCATCACCAGCGGGATAGAACGGAAAACGTTGACGTAGGCGCTGGCAAACCAGGCGATTGGCTTGATTGGCGACAGGCGCATCACCGCCAGCAAGGTTCCCCACACGATACCGATGACCACCGCAGTGACCGTGATTTTCAGGGTAATAATTAACCCCTGAATCAGGTATGGCATAGCGGGTAAAATTGAAGTCCAGTCAAAATCGTACATTATTTGCCTCCCATGTTGCCAGGCAGGCGAATTTTACGTTCAACCACATACATCACCAGCATAATCACGGCGTTAATCAGCACATAAGCAAGTGTGATGGCGGTAAAGGATTCGTAGGCGTGAGCAGAGTAGTCGAGCAATTTACCGGCTTGCGCGGCCATATCGACCAGGCCAATGGTTGATGCGATGGCCGAGTTCTTCACCAGGTTCATCATCTCAGAGGTCATTGGCGGCACAATCACGCGGTAGGCATTCGGCAGCAAAACATAACGATAGGCTTGCGGCAGGGTCAGCCCCATCGCGAGTGCCGCGTTTTTCTGCCCGCGAGGTAGCGATTGAATAGCAGCACGAACTTGTTCGCAGACACGAGCGGCGGTAAACAGACCGAGGCAAATCATCGACGAGAGGAAGAATTGTATATTCGGGTCAAGCTCAGACTTAAACCACATGCCGAGGTTTTCGGGCAGTAATTCCGGCACCACTAAGTACCAGGTAAAAAACTGCACGATAAGCGGCACATTACGGAATAACTCGACATACAGTGTGCCCATACCCGAAAGCCATTTATTCGGGACGGTACGCAAAATACCGAACAGTGAGCCGACAAAGAAAGCGATTATCCATGCGCAGATGGACAAGGCAACGGTGACCTGGAAGCCATTCCAGATCCAGCCCAGATAAGTGGTGTTGCCGAACGGGGCGGGCTGTAAAAATATTCCCCAGTTCCAGTCTATAGACATAACGTACTCCGAGAAAAAATTGAGGGTAGCACTAGCGCTACCCTCGAAGATTGATGAGAAGCTTGCACCCGTATTTCAGGTCGTTGCCTGAAATTTTGGGTACTTTCACGCCGGATGGGGAACGGCCATCCGACGCATAGTCTGTCCGAGCTTCAGTTCGTCAATCGAGAGGGCAAGGTCATCCCGGCCCCTGGTTCTATACCCGTCATCCTTCAAGCTGCAGGGGTGTTGGCTGCAACTCGAATGCTAACGGGTATGATTAATTAACTGCTTTATCGTTTGGTGTTTTGAACAAGGCTTTCATGTCGTCAGACAGCGCGAAGTTCATGTTGATGTTTTTCGGTGGGATTGGGTTCATGAACCACTTATCGAACCATTTAGCTGCTTCACCGGACGTTTGTGTCTGAGCAATGGTGTCATCCATCAGCTTTTTAAAATCAGCATCGTCTTTACGCAGCATACAGCCGTACGCTTCGTGTGATTGCGGAGTGCCAACGATTTCCCAGTTATCCTGTTTCTTCGCTTTTGCACGCTCACCGGCCAACAGGGCATCATCCATCATAAAGGCGACAGCACGGCCACTTTCCAGGGTGCGGAACGAGTCACCGTGGTCTTTGGCGCTGATAATGCGCATGTCCATTTTCTTCTCTTCATTCAGCTTGTTAAGCAGAACTTCAGAAGTGGTACCGGAGGTCACAACCACCGCTTTGCCTTTCAGATCGGCAAAGTCTTTAATCTCGCCGCCTTTCTTAACCAGCAAACGAGTACCTACCACGAAGATAGTGTTGGAGAACGAGGCTTGTTTCTGGCGTTCCAGGTTATTGGTGGTTGAACCGCACTCAAAATCGAAAGTCCCGTTTTGCAGCAATGGAATACGGTTCTGAGAGGTAATCGGGATCAACTTAACTTGCAGGTCAGGTTTGTTGAGTTTTTTCTTTACCGCTTCAACGATGGCATTGGAATAAGCCTGTGAATAGCCGACCACTTTCTGTTGATTATCGTAGTAAGAGAAAGGAACGGAAGATTCACGGTGACCGACCACAATAACGCCATTAGCGGCAATCTTATCCAGAGTGCTTTGTTGAGCAGCAGGTTTCGCATCTTCAGCGTGCGCGATACCCGCGCCTAAACCCATAACCAGCAAAGCTGAGGCTAGTTTACGTAATTGCATGACCAACTCCTTTGTCCTAATGCCACAGGGCATTGATACCTGATGTGAATGTTATTTTGTTGTTGTGTGTTACTAAAACAGGGTGAAACTTGTTCTTTTGTTAACATTTAACATAGCTTGATGTAAAGAATTTGCTATCCAGATGTTTATTTTTGCGAAGTGCGCCGCACCGTTTAAAGGCAAAAATATCTCCTTGCACTACTTTAGTGCTCGTAATGTCATTGTTTGGTGCAGCTCAATGCTTCCTGCTACCCATAGGGTTTGGTTTCAGCATTTTGTTTGTTTCTAATGAGTAAATATTTGCAAAGGTTGTGCCAGAAATAAAAAAGGCCAGCAGTAGCTGGCCATTTTTAGGATGATGCGGGGTTAAAACTTGCGGCGAGAACGAAGAGCCAGCAGAACCGAGGCAAAGCCAAATATCAATGTCAGCCCCCACAGCGGCCAGTCACCGAAGCGCGCATACGGCGTAATACCGCGCGTTGGCGTGACCTTCGCTTCCAGCACTTCGCGCGTAAACTGCGGGATGACTGCATCGACATCGCCATCAGCATTCACCACGGCAGTGATGCCGTTGTTAGTGCTGCGCAGCAGTGGACGACCCAATTCCAGCGAGCGCATGCGTGCCATCTGGAAATGCTGCCACGGACCAATCGATTTACCGAACCACGCATCGTTGGAAATGGTCAGCAGGAAGTCTGTGTCCGGACGGAAGTTATCACGCACTTGTTCGCCAAGGATGATTTCATAACAGATAGCAGGCGTGAGCTTGATACCGTTGGCTGCAAGTTGTGGCTGTAAATACGGGCCACGGCTAAATGATGACATCGGCAAATCAAAGAACGGGGCCAGCGGGCGCAGAATGGATTCCAGCGGCACAAACTCACCAAATGGTACCAGGTGGTTTTTGTTGTACCGATCGGCGCTGTTGTAGCTGTACTGGTTACCTTCACCCAGCGTGATAATGGTGTTGTAGGTGTCGTAGCGGTTTTGTTTATTCAAACGCGCGTCAACAATACCGGTAATCAGCGAGCTGTGTTTAGAGCGCAGCAGGTCGTCCATCATCGTCAGGAATTGCTGCTGGTTTATCTCCAGATCCGGGATTGCCGATTCAGGCCAGATAATCAGCTGGGATTTACCCATCTGCGGCTGTGTTTTATCGAGGTAAATCTTCAGCGTATTCAGCAACTGGTTTTCATCCCATTTCAGGGATTGTGGAATATCGCCCTGAACCATCGCGACATCGACGGTGCGTTCAGGCTGCGGTTGATACCACTGAATCGAACGTAATGGCCACGGTAGCAGCAACAACGCAGCGGCAATGACCGCAGGACGCCAGTTGCGTTCATGCAGTGCATAAACCAACAAGCCGCTGATAACCATCAGCAGGAAGGTGATGCTTTCGACGCCAAGAATTGGCGCAATGCCTTTTAGCGGACCATCAATCTGGCTATAACCAAATTGCAGCCACGGGAAACCGGTTAATACCCAACCGCGCAGGAATTCAGTGAGTTGCCATAGCATGGGTGCTGCAATAGCCACACGCCACCACGTCGTTTTCGGGCAGAGTTTACTGAGGAAACCGCCAAATAAGCCGGTATATAACGACAAGTAAGCGGCAAGCAAAACCACCAAAAAGATATTCACCGGGCCAGGCATACCACCAAATTGCGCGATACTGACATACACCCAGTTTATGCCTGAGCCAAATAGCCCCAGCCCCCAGAAGAAACCAATCCAGGCGCTTTGAATAGGACGGCGATTGAGAGTCAGCCCCTGAAGCCCAGCCAAAGAAAGAATGGCGGCAGGCCAGAAATCGTAAGGGGAGAAAGCCAGCGTTCCGCAGGCACCAAAAAGCAGCGCCAGCAACAGACGAACGCGCTGGCGTCGAAGGAGTAGGGCTATAGCCATCTTTAAATTAATCTTCCAGTTTCGGTTGTGGCGAGTCGTCCGGAATTCTGACATGAACCTGAATCACACGGCGGCTATCTGCCATCGCGACTTTAAACTGATAACCATCAATTTCAATGGTTTCGCCACGGGCAGGTAAGTGGCCAAAGGCCTGCATCACTAATCCACCAATGGTATCCACTTCGTCATCATTGAAATGGGTAGCGAAGGTGTCGTTGAAATCTTCGATTGAGGCCAAAGCACGGACCGTCCATGTATGGCGGCTTAGCTGGCGGAAATCGCTATCTTCTTCGTCGTCGTACTCATCTTCAATTTCCCCGACAATCAGTTCGAGAATATCTTCGATAGTCACAAGGCCGGAAACCCCGCCAAACTCATCAATCACAATCGCCATGTGGTAGCGCTGCTGACGAAACTCTTTCAGCATGCGGTCAACACGCTTACTTTCTGGCACAACAACGGCCTGACGTAACACTTTTTCCATGCTAAATGGCTCAGTATCGCTGCGCATAAACGGCAGCAGATCTTTGGCCATCAGAATCCCTTCGATATGATCTTTGTCTTCACTGATCACCGGGAAGCGGGAGTGTGCTGATTCGATGATCACATCGAGGCATTCGTCCAGCGTCTGGTTGTGTTTGAGCGTTACCATTTGCGAGCGAGGGATCATGATGTCGCGGACGCGTTGGTCGGCGATGTCCATCACGCCTTCGAGCATGTCGCGGGTATCCTGATCGATCAGATCATTTTGCTCAGAATCACGGATGAGTGTCAGCAGATCGTCACGGTTTTTAGGTTCACCGTGGAATAGCTGGTTGAGAATCAGGGAAAAGAATCCCTTCTTACTGGCAGGCGTGTCACTGTTTTGTGAGTTGTCGTCGCTCATGGCGTTTGGTTTGAGGCCTCTCGATAATGAATTGATAACAGGCAGTTTAATCGTGCACTGCCTGCGGTTCTGCGCTCAGAAGGGTTAACCCTACAGAGACTATTCTTTCTCGGCAATGTACGGATCAGCATACCCAAGAGCAAGCATTATCTCTGTTTCCAGGGATTCCATCTCTTCGGCTTCCTCATCTTCAATATGATCATAGCCAAGCAGATGCAAACTACCGTGGATGACCATATGTGCCCAATGTGCATCCAGCGGTTTTTGCTGCTCTTTTGCTTCTTGTTCCACCACCTGACGGCAAATAATCAGGTCGCCCAGTAATGGAAGTTCAATGCCTGGCGGGGCTTCAAACGGGAACGAAAGCACGTTGGTGGATTTATCTTTCCCACGGTAAGTGAGGTTCAGATCGTGGCTCTCTGCATCATCCACCAGGCGAATCGTAACTTCTGATTCTTCCTGAAACTGTGGAATGACCGCATCAAGCCAGGTCTGAAATTGTTCTTCCGTTGGCAGGCCGCTTGCGTCTTCACACGCGACCTGTAAATCCAGTATTACCTGACTCATTTACTCTCCTGAGCGGCAGCATTGATTGCCATCGCTTCTCGCTTGCGCTCTGCTGCGAGTTCATCTTTACGAACCTGTTCGGCGTTTTCCCACGCTTCATAGGCATTCACAATGCGTGCCACCACCGGGTGGCGTACTACGTCTTCGCTGTTAAGGAAGTTAAAACTGATTTCATCGACTTCGGCCAGCACCTCAATGGCGTGGCGCAGGCCGGATTTCAGATTTTTTGGCAAATCGATTTGGGTGACATCACCAGTAATTACTGCTTTGGAGTTGAAGCCAATGCGCGTCAGGAACATCTTCATCTGTTCGATGGTGGTGTTCTGGCTTTCATCAAGAATGATGAAAGCATCGTTTAATGTACGCCCACGCATGTAGGCCAATGGTGCGACTTCAATAACATTGCGCTCCATTAGCTTTTCAACGCGCTCAAAACCGAGCATCTCAAACAGGGCGTCGTAAAGCGGACGCAAGTAAGGGTCGACTTTTTGGCTTAAATCGCCAGGCAGGAAGCCCAGTTTTTCACCGGCTTCGACGGCTGGGCGCGTCAGCAGAATACGACGGATATCTTGACGTTCCAGCGCATCCACTGCCGCAGCAACTGCGAGGTACGTTTTACCGGTACCAGCAGGGCCGACGCCAAAGGTGATGTCATGGTCGAGAATATTGGCGATGTATTGCGCCTGATTTGGCGTGCGTGGCTTGATAACGCCACGTTTGGTCTTGATATTGACCGCTTTGCCGTACTCAGGAACACTTTCGGCAGACTGTTCCAGGACGCGAATTTCTTTGATGGCGAGATGGATTTGTTCAGGGGTTATATCCTGAGTCTCGCCGCGCATCGGCGCGGTATCAACGTACAGATTGCGCAGAATATCTGCCGCGGCGTTTACTAAAATCGGGCGACCCGTGAGCTTGAAGTGATAGTCGCGACGGTTGATTTCGATCCCCAGCCGACGTTCAAGCTGCTTGATGTTGTCATCAAATGGGCCACACAGGCTTAGCAGACGCGCATTGTCTGCGGGTTCTAGCGTAATTTCACGTGTTTCGATATTCAAACTTATCCTCGGGGTCACTCTGGGCCAGTTGAAGGAGTTGCTGCATTAACGCAGGCCATAAAAAGATTATTTACGGCGAGTGAAGATGGTGCAAGCCTGGTTTTTGATATTTGGGTGGCTGATTCAGAATGCAAGTGCAAATACTGAAAATGCCCGTCGGTTCACGGCGTTAGTGAACCGACGGGCAAAGCAGGGAGGAATTAAGGCTGATAAATTCCAACGCCGATTTCATTTTCTTTACGAGTGCGGGCAATAACTGACTCCGGAGACTCGGCAATACGCAGGCCCATCTGGTCTTCGGTGCGCACGACTTTTCCGCGCAGTGAGTTGTTAGTAGCCACTTCAGTAATTTCGACATCGACAAATTTACCGACCATGTCCGGGGTGCCCGCAAAGTTGACGCCACGGTTGTGTTCGGAACGACCGGTCAGCTCCATAATGTTTCTGCGTGACGTGCCTTCAACCAGAATGCGTTGTGTGGTGCCAACCATTTTCCGGCTCAACTCCATTGCTTGCTGATTGATGCGGTCTTGCAGAATATACAGACGCTGTTTTTTCTCTTCTTCTGGCACGTCGTCAACCATATCGGCGGCGGGGGTGCCAGGGCGTGAGGAGAAGATGAAGCTGTAGCTGACGTCAAAATTCACGTCGGCAATCACTTTCATGGTTTGCTCGAAGTCCTGCTGGGTTTCACCAGGGAAGCCAACGATAAAGTCAGAGCTAATCTGGATATCTGGACGGGCTGCGCGCAGCTTGCGAATCGTCGATTTGTATTCAAGAGCGGTATGGGTACGACCCATCAGGTTCAACACACGGTCTGAACCACTTTGAATCGGCAGATGCAGGAAACTCACCAGCTCAGGCGTATCGCGATAAACCTCGATGATATCGTCGGTGAATTCAATCGGGTGGCTGGTGGTAAAACGAATACGGTCAATACCGTCAATTGCCGCCACCAGGCGCAGCAGTTCTGCGAATGAACAGATACCACCATCGAAAGTCGGCCCGCGGTAAGCATTCACGTTTTGGCCAAGCAGATTCACTTCACGCACGCCTTGCGCTGCGAGTTGTGCGATTTCAAACAGCACATCATCACACGGGCGGTTCACTTCCTCACCGCGGGTATAAGGCACCACGCAGTAAGTACAATACTTGTTACAGCCTTCCATAATAGAAACGAAAGCGGTCGGGCCATCGGCTTTTGGCTCTGGCAGACGGTCAAACTTTTCGATTTCCGGGAAACTGACGTCAACGATTGGGCTACGGTTACCACTAACTTTGTTGATCATTTCCGGTAAGCGATGCAGGGTTTGCGGTCCGAAAACGATATCAACATAGTGCGCGCGACTGCGGATCAGCTTGCCTTCCTGGGAAGCAACGCAGCCGCCAACGCCGATAATGATATCGGGATTTTTGCGCTTTAAGAGTTTCCAACGGCCAAGCAGATGGAATACTTTTTCCTGGGCCTTTTCACGGATAGAGCAGGTATTGAGCAGCAATACGTCCGCTTCTTTTGGGTTATCCGTGAGGATATAGCCATGCGTGCTGTTCAGCAGATCGGCCATCTTCGATGAATCGTATTCGTTCATCTGACAGCCCCAGGTTTTGATATGGAGTTTTTTTGTCATCGACTTGCCATTGCTCAGTTAAAGCCAGGAATTCAGGCCGCGTATTGTAATGCTTTGGCCTTGATGTGACCAGCCTACGAAACCGGCGTAAAAATCCGGTAGAATCAGGATAGACAATTTAAGGACAAAATCATCATGTTGAACCAGCCAATAGATGTTGCGGTAGTCGGCGGGGGGATGGTCGGCGCGGCTGCCGCTCTTGGTCTCGCGCAAAATGGTTTTCAAGTGGCAGTTATTGAGCATCAGGCGCCTGCTGCCTTTGACGCCACAAGCCAACCCGATGTGCGTATTTCGGCTATCAGCAGCGCGTCAGTGGGTTTACTGAAATCGCTAGGTGTCTGGCAGGCGATTCGGGCAATGCGTACACATGCGTATCGCCAGCTTGAAACCTGGGAGTGGGAAAGCGCACACGTGAGCTTTAATGCCCAGGAGCTTGGACTGCCAGAACTGGGTTATATGGTTGAAAACCAGGTTTTGCAGCTGGCTTTATGGCAGGCGCTGGAGGCCCATCCGAACGTTACGTTGCTCTGCCCGGCTCAAATTGACCGTATGCACGGGCAAGCAGGGAAGTGGACGCTGCATTTTGCGGATGAGCAGACCTTAACGGTGCCGATGGTGATTGGTGCTGATGGTGCGAATTCACAGGTGCGCCGCTGGGCGGGCATTGGTATTCATGCCTGGCAATATCGCCAGTCTTGCATGTTAATTACCGTGAAGTGCGAGTCTCAGCCTGGCGACAGTACCTGGCAGCATTTCACACCAGCAGGGCCGCATGCGTTTTTACCGTTGTTCGATAATTGGGCATCTCTGGTGTGGTACGACTCACCGGCTCGAATTCGCCAGTTGCAAAATATGTCGATGCCGCAGCTGCAAAAAGCCATTCAAGCGAATTTTCCTGAACGCTTAGGCAAAGTCACTCCCGTCGCCAGTGGCGCATTCCCGCTGACGCGTCGCCATGCGTTGCAATACACGCAACAAGGTTTGGCGCTGATTGGTGACGCTGCGCATACCATTCACCCGTTAGCCGGGCAGGGGGTAAATCTCGGTTATCGTGATGTGGAAGCGCTGCTTGATGTGATGATCAATGCGCGTAGTTATGGGGAGAATTGGGCGGATGCGCGAGTGTTAAAACGCTACCAGACGCGCAGGCAAGCGGATAATTTCCTGATGCAAAGCGGCATGGATCTGTTCTACGCCGGTTTCAGTAACAACTTAGGGCCGCTGCGAGTCATTAGAAATCTGGGGCTGATGGCAGCAGAACGCGG
>Ga0105250_10000445_pt1 | contig 29882 bp, 24 predicted proteins | sample KBSS54metaG_FD_80425 | JGI IMG/M metagenome (GOLD analysis project Ga0105250, IMG submission 80425) | Switchgrass rhizosphere microbial communities from Kellogg Biological Station, Michigan, USA - KBS S5-4 metaG | ecosystem: Host-associated > Plants > Roots > Rhizosphere > Soil | place...
ATCTTTAGACATATTATCCGCAGCATTAGCGCCAGCTACGCCAAAGAATAATGCTGAGCACATCAGAGCAGTGTAGAGTTTTTTCATTTTGTCTTTCCTTTACGTTTCATTAACTACATTGATTAACTTCCGCCAAACCAGTTATAACCCTGGTCTTCCCAATAACCACCGGGATAGCGGTTGGTGACTTCTATAACTTGAATATGTTTGGGGTTTTTGTAACCCAACTTGGTGGGCATTCTTAATTTCATCGGGAAACCATACTTACGCGGCAATATTTCACCATCGTAAGTCAGAGCAATAATGGTTTGTGGATGTAATGCGGTTGCCATATCAATGCTGGTGTAATAATCATCAGCACATTTAAAACTGACATAACGGGCATTTAAATCAGCGCCAATTCCTTTAAGGAATAAAGAAAACGGTACGCCGCCCCATTTACCAATCGCACTCCAGCCTTCAACACAGATATGGCGTGTGACCTGGCTAACCTGTGCCATCTGGTGCAGCTGTGCCAGCGTCCACGGGCGCTTATCTGCCACTAGTCCCGCAACCTCCAGGCGATAATCGTCGCCGTTAATGTTCGGCGCTTCGTCTTCGCTGTAAAAAGCATTAAAAGGGAATGGACGCGTCATCATGCTTTCGGGATAAACCGGTGCCAAATCATTGGCGTTAAATAACCAGCCTTGTACGCGGTCATTGAATCGTGAAATACGGCTTAAGCTATTTTCGACTGATTCATTACTGCTAATATCGCAGCCGGTCAGCATCATTAAACCACCGAGGGTTAAACCTTGCTTCAAAAAACGACGACGGCCTTCAGACGATAACTGTTTATTAATTTGCTGTGTCGCATCCTGAATAATTGCGGCCTTGTCAGAATCAGAAAAAATCTTATTATTTTTGCTCATTATTTTTCCCTATCGGCCACGCAACATCGCGAGTAAAGTTCGTGGAACCAGCGCCACCATAATCAGATGGATGACGACAAACCCCACCATTGCGGACATGGCATAAAAATGAATAAAACGTGCATTGTCATAACCGCCGAGTAATTCCCGCAATAACGGAAACTGTACTGATTTCCACACCACCAGACCTGAACTCACCAGAATGATCCCGTCGATCATCACAAACAGATACGCCAGTTTCTGCACAGTGTTGTAGTGGCTGAGATCCTCATGAGCCAGTTTTCCCCGTAGTGCGGCAATAAAATCATTGGCTAATGCACGCGGCGACAGAGGCCAAAATTTGTGTTTCAGGCGGCCGCTGAAAATATTAATCAGCAGGTAAATCGCGCCATTAATACCAAATAGCCACATGCCTGCGAAATGCCACTGCAAGGCACCGCCTAGCCAGCCACCGAGCGTTAATTCAGCTGGAAAGGTAAAATTAAACAACGGTGAAGCGTTATATATCCGCCATCCACTTGTCACCATAATCAGCATGGCAAGGGCATTCAACCAGTGGCAAATCCTCAGCCACAGCGGATGAACCAGGGCGGGTTTAACCTGAAATATTGGCCTTTCCATCGTGTAATTCCGGTTATTGCGTTGAAATGATTGTGGCTGAAATCTGTTCTCCAAAACCTCACGAAAAGTTAAATTAAATGTGATAACTCGATGGGTGAATGTTGTATAGACTTGCTATCAACAGCGGATATAAGGCAGAAGTGATGAAAACCAAAAAATTATTAATCGTTGAGGATGACGAAAATATTGCTGAACTTCTGCAACTGCACCTGCGGGAAGAAGGCTATGAAATTGTGCATGCAGCAGATGGCACCCTCGGGCTGGAATTGCTCAAACAGGGTGGTTGGGATGCGCTGATATTGGATCTTATGTTGCCGGGCGTTGATGGGCTGGAAATCTGCCGCCATGCGCGAACCATGACGCGTTACACGCCGATCGTCATGATCAGCGCTCGCTCCAGTGAAACGCATCGCGTATTGGGGCTGGAGCTTGGCGCGGATGACTATCTGGCAAAACCTTTTTCAATGCTGGAACTCGTGGCGCGAGTTAAAGCGCTGTTCCGCCGCCAGGAAGCGATGAGTCAGAACCTGATGCAGGATGCCGGAACGCTGACTTTCGATCGGCTAACTATTGATCCCCTGGCTCGCGATGTGCGCCTCAGACAACAGCCTGTTGAGCTGACACCGCGTGAGTTCGATCTGCTGTGGTTTTTTGCCAAACATCCCGGCAAAGTTTTCTCACGGTTGAATCTGCTTAACCAGGTTTGGGGCTATCAACACGAAGGCTATGAACACACAGTTAACACCCATATCAACCGCTTACGCATCAAGATTGAAGACAACCCCGCAGAGCCTGAATTCATTCTTACTGTGTGGGGAAAAGGGTATAAATTCATCGCACTGCGCAACGAGTAAACCATGCGAAAACTCTCTCTTTCACAGCGCCTGACTCTGGTCTTTGCCCTGCTACTCATCACCTCTTGCTCTTTACTGGGGTGGCTGCAAATCCGCACCAGTACGCAGTACAGCCAGGCGGTGGTTCAGCAACTTTCTGGCTCGCTTGCCGAGCATATCAACCAGAGCTACCCGCTGCTGGGGGAAGACGGGCTGAATGATGATTCAGTGCGCCGCTTGTTTGATCATTTGATGACGGTAAACCCAAGCGTTGAAGTTTATCTGCTGGATGAGAAAGGCGATATTATCGGCGACGCTGCGCCACCAAATCACATCAAACGCCATCGTGTAGATCTGCAACCAATTTTGACGGCACTCAACGAGAAACAATATCCGATCTACGGTGACGATCCTCGTAGTGTTGATGGCAAAAAAGTGTTCAGCGTGGCACCGATGCACCAGAACGGGGTAGTGAAAGGCTATTTGTACATTATTTTGTTGGGCGAAAATTACAATGTGCTGGCTAGTGATGCGCAATTTAATACGTTATTAAAAGTGGTTTTGCTTTCGATAAGTCTGGTTGCCTTGCTGGGACTTATCGTTGGCTGGCTGGCATTTCGCTGGATTACTCATCCGTTACGTTCGCTTTCCTGCCAGGTAAATGCACTGGAAGCCGGTGGCATGACCGAGATGAAGGCGATGGCCGAGCTGCCGCTGGAAAAAGTTCCGGGCCATGACGAAATCAGCCTGTTGCGCCAGGGGGTGATTATGATGGCTCGACGTATTTCAGATCAGTGGCATCGTCTTTCACAACAAGACCAGTTGCGTCGCGAGTTTATTGCCAATATTTCCCATGATTTGCGCACACCATTAACCTCGATGCACGGTTATCTGGAAAGCTTATCGGTGATGTCATCGACGCTTTCTGAAGCGGAAAAGCAACGTTATCTGGAAACTGCGTTAGCACAGAGCCAGAAAGTCCGCATCCTCGCACAGTCACTGTTTGAATTAGCTCGTCTTGAATATGGCGTGGTGAAGCCGCAAAAAGAGCACTTCTGCCTCAGTGAGTTATTGCAGGATGTTTTCCAGAAATTCGAGCTGATGACGCAAACACGGCAGTTAAAGCTAGTGGCTGATATCCAGCCAGAGCTGCCATTAATTGACGCGGATTTGGGGATGATTGAACGGGTGCTAACTAACCTGCTGGATAACGCAATTCGTCATACCCCAGAGCAAGGTACAGTTGCGGTGCGCCTGTGGAAAGAGGGGCAAAAAGTGATGGTACAAATCAGTGACAGTGGGCCGGGCATCCCGCATGAGCTGAAAGAAGGATTGTTTGTGCGGCCTTCGATTATGAACCAGTCGCAGATGAGAGTCGGCGGTTTAGGGTTGATGATTGTACGCCAGATGTTGCAACTACACGGCAGCGATATTGCGTTGGTAGAAAGGCCGGAAACCGGAGCGTGCTTCCGCTTTGCTTTGCCGACCTGAATAAAAACGCCCCGTAAACGGGGCGTTTTTATTCAGGTAAACTCAGGGCTAGCCGCCCTAGTGACATCCGGTGCAGAAATTTGCCAGGATCTGTTGAAAGAAGTCGTTGCCTTTATCATCAACAAGGATAAAGGCAGGGAAGTCTTCCACTTCAATTTTCCAGATAGATTCCATCCCCAGTTCCGGATACGCGACACATTCCAGGCTCTTAATACTTTGCTGCGCTAAGACTGCTGCGGGGCCGCCGATACTGCCGAGGTAAAAACCACCATGTTTGTGGCAGGCATCTGTCACCTGCTGGCTACGGTTACCCTTCGCCAACATGATCATGCTCGCGCCGTGCGATTGCAGCAGATCCACATAAGAATCCATACGACCAGCCGTTGTAGGGCCTAACGAACCGGAAGCATAACCCTCTGGCGTTTTGGCTGGGCCTGCGTAGTAGATCGGATGGTCTTTTACGTACTGCGGCAGCGCTTCACCGTTATCCAGCAATTCTTTGAGCTTCGCGTGGGCAATATCACGCGCCACGATGATGGTGCCGCTGAGGGCCAGACGAGTTGAGACGGTATGGGATGACAGGCTCGCCAGAATGTCTTTCATTGGCTGGTTCAGGTTGATGCGCACTACACTGCCTTCGCCCTGCTGGCGCAGTTCTTGCGGAATATACTGCCCTGGATTGCTTTCCAGTTTCTCAATCCAGATACCGTCGCGGTTGATTTTCGCTTTGATGTTACGGTCGGCTGAACAGGACACGCCCATGCCAACTGGGCAGGATGCACCATGGCGCGGCAGGCGGATCACGCGGATATCGTGAGCGAAGTATTTGCCACCGAACTGGGCACCCAGCCCGAGATTCTGCGCTTCTTGCAACAATTGTTGCTCCAGTTCCACGTCACGGAACGCCTGGCCGTGTTCGTTGCCTTCGGTTGGCAGGCCGTCGTAGTAACGGGTCGAGGCTAGCTTAACGGTTTTCAGCGTGGCTTCTGCGGACGTGCCACCAATAACAAACGCGATGTGGTAAGGCGGGCAAGCGGCAGTGCCGAGCGAACGCATCTTATCGACCAGATAGTTTTTTAACTTAGCCGGGGTGATGAGCGCTTTGGTTTCCTGATAAAGATAGGTTTTGTTGGCCGAGCCGCCCCCTTTTGCCATGCACAGGAATTTGTATTCATCGCCATCAACACTGTAGAGATCGATTTGCGCAGGCAGGTTGGTACTGGTATTCACCTCTTTATACATATCCAGCGCGACGTTCTGCGAATAGCGCAGATTGTCCTGGGTATAGGTGTTGTAGACACCGCGCGCCAGTGCCGCCTCATCGCCGCCATCAGTCCATACGCGGTGGCCTTTTTTGCCCATAATGATCGCGGTGCCAGTATCCTGGCAGGTTGGCAGAATCCCTCTGGCGGCAATTTCAGAATTGCGCAGGAATTGAAGCGCGACGTATTTGTCGTTATCGCTGGCCTGTGGGTCAAGCAGGATGGAGGCCACTTGCTTCTGATGAGAAGTGCGCAGCATAAAGGCTGCATCGTGGAACGCATGCTGCGCTAGCAAAGTCAGCGCCTCGGGTTCGATTTTCAGCACTTGCTGGCCGTCAAACTCGCGGGTGGAAACGTGGTCACGGCTGAGCAGATAGTATTCGGTTTCATCTGACGCCAGCGGGAAGGGATCCTGATAGACAAAAGGTTTATTCGACATAGCTCACTTACTCCATAAAGATAAAAACCGCCGAAGGAGGCCTCCGGCGGTTATGAATCAGAACATCATGGACATCCAGGGATAACCAATCAATAAAAGGGCCGCGAGGAAAATGGCTCCAAAAATACTACCCAGACGCCAGTAATCTTTGGTCGGCAGATAACCACTACCGTAGTAGATCGGGCTCGGGCCTGTGCCGTAAGGGGTGATGATGCCCATCACACCGAGTGACGTGACCATCAGCAGGACGAAGACATTCATATTCATCCCAGGAATAGTGGCGGCAATGGTCAGCATGGCAGGCAAAAGCGCTGTGGTATGCGCGGTGGTACTGGCAAAAAGGTAGTGCAGCAGATAGAACGCTAACAGCAGTACTACCGTTGCGACGCCTGGGGAAATCCCCTGCATTAATTCACCGCCTTCTTTACCCAGCCAGGCGATGAAACCGGTGGAAGAGAGGCCATCGGCAAGCGCGACCAGCGTGGCAAACCAGGCGAAGGTGTTCCATGCCGCTTTATTGCCCGTGATATCTGTCCACGACAGCACACCCGTCCACAGCATCAGGACGATAATCAACAGTGCAGCCATCGCAGGCTCAATCCACTCTGCGGCAAAAATCCACATCATCAGTGCGCTGCAAACGAACACCAGCAGCAGGATTTCATTGCGCGATAACTTGCCCAATTTTTCCAGCTCACGCGTTGCCCACAATGGGACTTCATTGTTTATCTTCACTTCCGGTGGGTAGAACCAGTAAGCGAGCAGCGGCATGGTGAGAAGCAGCAGAATACCCAGCGGCAGGAAGGCGATAAACCAGGTGCCCCACGAGATAGTGATGCCGACGATGCTTTTCACCAGCGCCAGCGCCAACAGGTTAGGGGCCAGGGCCGAGAGGAACATCGAGCTTGTGATACAGGCGGCGGTAATCGCGACCCACATCAAATAGGAGCCTATCTTGCGAGCGCTGGGATCGTTAGGTTTTGAACCGTACAACGGTGGCAGGTTGGCAATAATCGGGTAAATGGTGCCGCCGCTTCGTGCGGTATTCGACGGCGTGAAAGGGGCTAATAACAGGTCAGCAAAGGCAATGGCGTAGCCCAGAGTCAGGCTGCGGCGGCCGAGGTGTTTTACCAGAATCAGCGCCAGACGACGACCAAACTGGGTCTTATCGTAGCCTGCGGCAAACATAAAGGCGCCGAAAATCAGCCAGACCGTGGAGTTTCCAAATCCGCTCACTGCCCATTTAAAGGATTGCCCGGCCAGCTTAAATTTAGGGTCTGCCAGTTGCTCAGGGCTGAACAAAAGCCACTGACTGAAAAGGGCGATGACGACCACGCCGGTGATACCGATAACCGCGCCAGGTAAGGGTTCAAAGATCAAACCGACAATCACCCCGACAAAGATGGCGAAGTAGTGCCAGGCATAAGGAGGTAACCCCTCAGGTACGGGAACGAAAAGTAAAAGTACTGCCACAATAATCGGCAGCGCCATCATCATCAGGCGGTGTTTATTCCCCGCTTTCGGACTCGCTGCGCCAGCAGGCGGTATAATAGCTGTCGGTTTATCTTTCATTATGAGTATCTTCAAGTAGTTAAAAATACGTTTATATCGGGAGATAATCAGTCTGTTTTTTTAGTTTAAAAACCTTCTTGAATGATTAATGACTGAGTCTGATTATTCCTGATATGAAAATTTATCGCTGTATTTATGGGCATTAAATAAAAATAGCTATTATTGATATATTGCACCTTCATACCGTGTCGCAATTGATTGAGATCAAGAAAAACCGGCGGCAAAGACTTTTGTAATTATTTATAGTTATTCTGCCTGGTGAGGGGGGTATTCTTTTTAAAGTGGCTATAAATGTTAAAATAACACTGATTGTAAGCGTTGCCTGATGTGGGTTTCGTTGATTAATATGCTGATATTCAATGAGTTTGTGTTGTTAATCATCAGGTGGTTACCTTTAACAAAAGTATATAAACTGTTATCAATAATTTACTTTCTATCGTGGTGTTCTTTAAAAATAATAATACAAAAGAGGTGTCGTCATTATGGGTGGTATTAAATAGTTTTTTAACTAACGTAATTAATTTGGTAACTAAAAAAAGAGTTATATTAATGCCATGACAAAGGAATGAAGAAACATAACTAAAAATAATTCCGTCACCCAATTCTAAATTTCAATATTTAAAATCTGGAGTGTTATTATGACCAGTAACGATCGTATGTTGCGTCCTTTTACCTTACCCAATGGAACTGAGCTTAAAAACCGTTTATTAATGGCGCCGATGACAACCTGTACTGGTTATTATGACGGCACAGTGAGCAGCGAACTGGTGGAGTATTATCGCGTTCGGTCAGGCAGCATTGGTGCGATCATCGTTGAGTGCTGTTTTATCGATGCTCTCGGCCTGGCGTTTCCTGGTGCTATCGGTATCGATAACGATGAAAAAATCGCCGGGCTGGCAAAAATCGCGCAGGCGATTAAAGCTGAAGGGTCAAAAGCGATTTTGCAGATATACCACGGCGGCCGCATGGTCGACCCGCTGTTGATTGGCGGAAGAACGCCCGTTGCCCCAAGTGCGCTGGCGGCACCGCGTGAAGGGGCAGTCGTCCCACGCGCCCTGACCGGTGATGAAGTCGAAGACATGATCGCCAAATTTGGTGAAGGGGTACGACGTGCGATTCAGGCCGGTTTCGACGGCGTAGAAATTCATGGCGCCAACACCTACCTCATTCAGCAATTCTATTCTCCCAACTCTAACCAACGCGACGATGAATGGGGCGGCAACCGCGACAACCGCGCGAAATTCCCGCTAGCTGTACTGGAAATCACGCACAAAATGGTGCGCCAGTACGCCGACGACGCTTTTATTATCGGTTATCGCTTCTCGCCTGAAGAGCTGGAAATCCCTGGTATTCGCTTTGATGACACCGTGTATCTGCTGGAAAAACTCGCCGCACGCGGGGTGGATTATCTGCACTTCTCCGTTGGCGCAAGTTTACGCCCGTCGATTGTGGATACCACTGACCCGACTCCGTTGATTGAAAAATACTGTGCCATGCGCTCTGAAACGTTGGCGCAAGTGCCGGTGATGGGCGTCGGCGCAGTGGTAAATGCGGCAGATGTAGAGCAAGCGCTGGAACATGGTTATGACCTGATCGCCGTTGGCCGCGCCTGCATAGCTTACCCAGACTGGGCGGCACGTATTGCTAGCGGCGAAGAGCTGGAACTGTTTATCGATAGCACCCAGCGTGAAGCGCGGCAGATCCCTGAACCGCTGTGGCGTTTCTCGCTGGTGGAGGCGATGATCCGCGACATGAGCATGGGCGATGCCAAATTCAAGCCAGGCATGTTCGTCGAAACCGTGCAGGACGACGTGAATGAACTGGTTATCAATGTGAGTTTCGAAAACGATCACATTGCTGATATCGAACTGGCCTCAAGCCCGGTGCAAAGCGTGGAATTTACCTCAAGCTTTGAAGAGATCCGCGATCGTATTTTGTCGGCTAACACTCCGCACGTGGATGCGATCTCGGGTGCGACCAGCCAGAGCGAGGCGGTGAAAAAAGCCGTCTCGAAAGCGATGCTGAAATCCAGTAAGGCGCTGGCGGCAGAAGAAGGCGGCGATGACAATTCACCGAAAAGCTACGATGTGGTGGTGGTCGGTAGCGGTGGCGCGGGCCTTGCGGCGGCGATTCAGGCTCACGACGAGGGGGCGAGCGTCCTTATCGTTGAGAAAATGCCGACCCTCGGCGGTAACACCATCAAAGCCTCTGCCGGGATGAACGCCGCAGAAACCCGCTTCCAGCGCGTGAAAGGGATTCATGACAGCAAAGAGCTGTTCTACCAGGAAACCCTGAAAGGGGGCAAAAACAAAAACAACCCAGAGCTGCTGCGCTGTTTTGTTGAAAATGCACCGGAAGCCATCGAATGGTTGGCTGATCGCGGCATTATGCTTAACGATATCACCACCACTGGCGGCATGAGCATCGACCGTACTCACCGCCCACGTGACGGCTCGGCGGTTGGCGGCTATCTGATTAGCGGGCTGGTACGCAATATCACCCGACGCGGCATTGATGTGCTGCTGGATACCTCGGTCGACGAGATCCTGACCGATAACGGTGCGGTGAGCGGTGTGCGCCTGTTGACGGATGAGCAAGAGAGCATTGTGGTGCAAGCCAAAAGCGTAGTGGTTGCAACCGGTGGCTTCAGCGCTAACAGCGCAATGGTCGTGAAATATCGTCCAGACCTGGACGGTTTTGTGACCACCAACCACAAAGGGGCCACTGGCGGCGGTATCGCACTGCTCGAGCGAATCGGTGCAGGCACCGTGGATATGGGGGAAATTCAAATCCACCCAACGGTTGAGCAGCAAACCTCGTATCTGATTTCCGAATCGATTCGCGGCGGTGGCGCTATTCTTGTGAGCCAGCAGGGCCTGCGTTTCTTCAATGAGATGGAAACCCGCGATAAAGTGTCGGCGTCGATTATCGCGCTGCCGGAGCACTATGCTTACATCGTCTTTGACGAACATGTGCGGGCGAAAAACAAAGCTACAGATGAATACATCGCCAAAGGTCTGGTGACCAGTGCCAGCACACCAAGCGAACTGGCGCAGAAGCTGGGCATGGATGAACACGCTTTCCTCGCCACGCTTGAGCGCTACAACGGCTTTGTGGAAAACCAGCGGGATGACGACTTTGGCCGTACGACCGCGCTGCGCGCGCCAGTAAACGAAGGGCCGTTCCACGCCATTCGCATTGCACCTGGGGTCCACCATACGATGGGCGGAGTGACGATCAACGCCGATACAGAAGTGTTGAATGCGGCTCATCAATCTATTCCTGGCGCCTATGCGGCGGGGGAAGTGGTGGGAGGTATTCATGGTGCTAACCGTATCGGTGGCAACGCGGTTGCGGATCTGATTATTTTCGGCACCCTTGCAGGCGGTGTGGCCGCGAAATACGCCAGAGCCTGACGCTCAGCAAGTGTAGACCGGGTAAGCGCAATGCTACCCGGCAATTCCCCGGTGGCGAGGTGCCTGCCGGGGCTACAACACAGGAGCGGCAACCATGCCAACCGACAATCGAGTCTATAGTTATTCCGCCGTACTGATGGGGTCACCCATCCTGCTCAAACTCTATTCCCACAACGAAGCACTCGCCTCCCAGGTCTTTCAACTGATTAAACAGTATGAAGATTTACTCACGGTGAACCGTGCGCAATCTCAGGTCATGAACATCAACCATGCCGCCGGTCGGCATCCGGTTAGCGTCAGCCGCCCGGTTTATACACTCATTAAATGCGCGAAGGCCGCCAGTATGGTGCAAGACAGCACGTTCAATCTGGCGATTGGCCCGCTGGTGAAGCTATGGCGTATTGGCTTTCAGGGTAACCGCGTGCCTTCAGCCGCAGAGATTGCCGCGAGGCTGCCCCTGACGCGTCCACAGGACGTGATTCTGGATGACGCTGCATGCAGCGTTTTTCTCGCTCAATCGGGGATGGAAATAGACCTTGGGGCGATTGCCAAAGGTTATATTGCCGACAGGGTTCGCGATTATCTGCGCAAGCACGGGGTGGCGGATGCGCTGATAAACCTCGGTGGCAATGTGCATACTTTGGGGAACTGGTCTGTTGGGTTAAAAAAACCCTTTGCGGCAGGGGATGCACTCATCGGTCGTATTGAGGTGGCAAGCCAGTCGGTCGTCACTTCAGGCATTTACGAGCGTTATTTCGAGCAGGATGGCAAACGCTGGCATCATATTCTCGACCCGCGCAACGGTTATCCGCTGGATAACGAACTGCACAGCGTGACGATTATTTCCGCCAACTCTCTTGATGGTGATATCTGGACCACGCTGCTGTACGGATTGGGTATTGAGAAAGGTTGTGCGGCACTACGCCAGCGCGAGGATATCGAGGCGATTTTTGTGACCAAAAATCGCGACGTTATCCTCTCTTCTCAGCGCCAGTTCCGCTTTTCGTTACTCAACGACAGCTACCGGATTACTGGCTGTACTGCTTGAGCAGGTTGTACTGTTCGGCAACCAGCCGATAGCGGTACACCGGGCGGCCAGTGGCACCATAATGAATACTGGTGTAGAGGATGTTGATTTGTGCAAGCCAAATCAAATACTTACGGCAGGATACGCGGGAGATATTGACCGCTGCTGCCAGCTCATCGGTAGAGAATTCGGAGCCAGGATGGTTGTCAATCCACTGGCAAATAGTGCGTAAAGTCTGTGCGGTCAGCCCTTTTGGCAGGCGTCGGTCGTCGGTGATTTCCGGATTGGCACCATGCAGTAAACGATCGACTTCCGCCTGCTCATAGTACGGCTGGGTGGTCATCAGCTTACGCTTCTCCCGCCAGGCGTTCAGGGCCTCTTCGAAGCGCGGAAACTGGAACGGTTTAATCAGATAATCCACCACCCCGTAATGCAGAGATGTTTGTACCGTTGTGGCGTCGGCTGCGGAAGTAATCATGATCACGTCGATCGCGCGCCCCGAGGCACGGATCGTTGGCAGAAGATCTAACCCGTTATGCTGTTGCATATACACATCCAGCAGCACGAGACCGATCTCAAGCGCCGGATCGTTAAGCATCTCTTTTGCCTGGGGCAGTGTTGAGGCTGTGCCACAGCAGCGGAAACCGGGGACTCTTGCCACATACATGCGGTTAAGTTCGGCCACCATGGCATCATCATCAACAATTAAAACATTTATCATGCAGGAGTCCTTTTACTGTCCCAGGGAAGATGTACAAAAAATTGGGTATACACACCGGGTTCGGATTCGACAGAAATACTGCCTCCCAGGGCGCTTAACTGTTGGTGGGCAAGAAACAGTCCAACACCGCGGTTCTCACCTTTGGTAGAAAAACCTTTCACGAAGATGGCATCGATGTTGGCCTGCGTAATCCCCGGGCCGTCATCGCTGACTTCGCCACTTAACCAACCATTCTGGAAATGCAGCATGACAGTGACTTCACCTTCTGGTTGTTCACTCATCGCATCCAGTGCATTTTCAATCAGATTACCCAGCACCGTCACCAGTGCGGTTACCTGTTTCTCATTAACGTTATCAGGCACCAGGCTCTCTTCCGCAAGCGTCAGGGTAAAGCCCAGTTCTTTGGCGCGATGTATTTTACCCAGCAGAAAACCTGCTACTACCGGTGCTTTTATCTGGTGCTGAATCGCGCCGATGTCTGTCTGGTAATTATGGGCAGTTTGCAGCACATATTCTTCAAGCTTGTCATAACTCTTCATATTCAACAGGCCAAGGATAACGTGCAGCTTATTCATGAATTCATGTGAAGTGGTGCGTAAGGCATCGACATAATTCACCATCCCATCCAGACGTTGCAGCAACTGGCTGACTTCCGTTTTGTCACGGAAGGTGCTTATCGCACCGACGATGTTTCCTTGCCGATGAATCGGAACGGTGTTGCTGATAAGCAGCAATCCGTTGCAGGTAATTTCCTGGTCATAGATGGGTTTGTCATGCTGTAACACTTCTTTGAGCTCTGCCAGCAACGGCCCTTCATCAACCTCATTGCCGGAGGAGGACTGTAGCATTTTTCTGGCGGCGGGATTAATCAGCGTCACCTGCCCATGCTCATCGACCGCCATCACCCCTTCTTTTAATGAATGCAGCATTGCCTGGCGTTGCTTGAGGTTTGCCGAAATTTCATGCGGCTCGAGCCCCAGAAGAGCCTCTTTTAGCACGCGCACCAGGATCAGAGTGCCGACAGTACAGACCAGGGCGCTGAACAGAATCGTGAGTAATACATTCCTGCGGCTACGAGCGAGTTGTTCGTCCACTTTGCTCAGTGGAACGCCGATCGCGACGACGCCGATCTGCTGTTGTTTATCATTATAGACCGGCGTATAGACGCGCAATGCAGGCCCCAGCGCACCATTGTTTATGGCGACATTTTCTTTGCCATTAAGCGTAGGGTTGATGTCTTTGCCGATGTAATGCCGACCAATGAGCTGGCTATTGGGATGCGAGTGGCGAATACCCTGCATGTCGGTCACGACGGCGAACAGTAAATGGTTGCGCTTCATTACCGCCATTGCCAGAGGTTGAATGATCTGGCTGTCGGGTGGCAACGTCAGGCCGCGTTTGACCTCTGGTGTATCGGCGAGCGTTCGCGCGACGGCAAGTGCCGTATCTTTCAATCCGTCACGCGTCGCATTGCTGATTTGTGAAAACCACAGAGCGAACACCAGTAACAGCACCGTGCCAAGCACACTGCAAATCATCAGTGTCACCGTCGTGCTGAGTTTCATCGGGCGCTTACGGGTGGGGGATAAAACGTTCATAGCGATCCCAATGAGTAACGGTGAAGTACCGATTATCGCAGATGAGGGAAGTGACTTAAAGCCACGTAAATCAAGCAAATCGCCCTAAGAAGGGGGGAAGCGTGACCCCACTCGCAGGAGTGGCAGATAAATATCCTTATAGTATGTGCGGACCCTTTAAATGGAGGTTTTTATGAGCAGTAAGCCAACCGGTTCAATGATGGGACGACGCAATAGCGGTACGGAAAATATCGATAAACTCGCCACTGAGGATATGCTGGCGGCAATCCTGAAAGACGATCGCGAAATCACCTATGCGATAGCCAACTGTTTACCGACAGTCACCCGTTTAGTCGACCAGGCGATTGCGACTTTCAGCCGGGGCGGGCGGTTAATCATCGCGGGTGCCGGGGCGTCTGGACGCGCGGCGATGCAAGTGGCCTGCGAGTTTGCCCCCGATAACGATCATGCGCTCATTGGGTTGATAGCGGGTGGGTCAGAAGCGATGTTGCAAGCGAGCGATACCGCCGCAGGCGATTACAATCGGGGTATCAGCGATTTGCAGGCCATCCAGTTTACCCGCAATGACATGTTGCTGGGCCTGTCGGTCAGCGGGAAAACGCCGTGGGTCTGGGGCGCTCTTCGTTACGCGGGCTCGCTTGGTGCGCCAGTGGCGGTTATCACGCAGGATGCCGAGAGTGAAGTGGCCCAGTTGGCAGATACCGTGATTACGCCAGATATCGGGCCGGAAGTGGTGGTGGGATTTGCCAATCCAAAGGCGCAACTGGCGCAGCGGCAGATCCTCAATATGCTCTCGACAGGGCTTGCGATTCGCAGTGGCCGTGTTTACGGCAATTTGCGCGTCGACATTAACGCATCCAGCACCCATTGGGCCGAGCGGCAGATAGCCATCGTGATGGAAGCGGCAAGCTGTTCTCGTACACAAGCGAAGAACGCGCTGGCAAGCTGCAATCATCACTGTCGAACGGCGATTCTGATGCTGTTGACCGGGCTGGATGGCTGGCATGCGCGGGATTTGCTGACTGAAAATAGTGATCATCTGCGAATTGCACTCGAGGAAGCGAAACGTAGCTCAGTCCAAAAAGCCTCGTGACATCTTCAATATTAATCAGCTCATGAATGATAAAACGGTGAAAGCATAAAAATGCTTGCACCGTTTTTTTGTGCCTGAAGAGCACAATCAGGAACGGGTGATTACATTATCCAACCCAGCAGTAATGTTGCTGCGATGACGGTTGATGCGCCACCAATACGGGTAGCAATTTGTGCAAATGGCATCAGCGACATACGATTTGAAGCCGACAAAATCGCCACATCACCCGTGCCACCCAAACCACTGTGACAACACGTCACGATAGCGGCGTCCACCGGATACATATTCAGGCGTGAAGCAATGAAAAAACCGCTCAAGGTCATGGAGATAACCACCGAACCGCACACCACCACATAGCCAATCGAGAATACCGACACCACGCTTTCCAGCGGCACATACAGCATCCCAAGGCCAATCATCAACGGCCATACTAATGCCGCCGATACAAATTTGTAGCAGCTATAGGCACCCATCTCCATCGCGGCTGGGATCACTTTTGCATATTTACAGAACACCGCAGCCAGAATCATCAGCACCGGCCCAGGGATGTGTACCAGCTTCTCAAACAAGCCGCCGACGATGAAAAAGGCACAAATCATCAATAATCCCGCGCCCATCAGCTGAAAATCTGTTTGATGCGATCCCTCAGACTGCATAAACAAATTGTTGTCCTCACGGCTGCGGATCAGCATGCCGTTGCCGGACAGCGACGGGCGTCGGCTGCCAATTCGTGACAAAACACCTGCGCAAATAATCGCGAAGATGTTACCTACCACCGCGGCAGGAGCCAGTTGTGCGACATACACATCCGGGGTTTGCCCAAGAATGGCGGAATAGGCGAGAGAAAGCGGTAATATCCCTTCTCCAATACCTCCACCGATAATGGGAACGATGATAAAGAAAAATGTATGGTAGATGCTGTAACCAAACAATGAACCAACCAGCAGACCGGTTAACACCGCCGCGCCGGTTCCCACTACAAGTGGTACAAACATTTTTATCATTCCCTGGATGAGGATCGTCCGGTTCATACCGAGAATGCTGCCGACCACTAAACAGGCAATAACAAAATAAAGCAGATTCGCTTCTTTCATTAGCAGGTGCACGGTGGCCATGGTTTGTTCTTCAAACAGGCCAAAATAGACCAATATGGAAGGCACCATCAGGCACAATATTGCCGGGCCACCAATGTCTTTCAGAATTGGGATCATGCGGCCAATTTTTGCAAAGGCAAAACCTAAAGTCATGATGATAGCCAGGCCACCAATCATATTTTTGGGAAGTAACCCAGTGGCACCTGAAACGGCAACGATGGCAGCAATAACAATGAACAGCAGTAAAGGGACAGAGCCGACTTCGAAATTACCAGGAAGTCGCAGCGATTGCCCTCCTGACGCGTTTTTTTCAATGGCATTTTTTAGGGTGTTATTTTCCATTTTTGTTACCTAATTTTATATTAAAAATAATGTAGGGGCGGGCAAAATAATAGGGTAATAAAAATAAAGGTGACGTAATAATTAAATCACCATGAAGATATTTCGCTTAAAAACCTAACATACGGCAGGGTGATTAAATAGCCCTGAGTATTGGGTTTTGTGATGGTAGTGGAATGTTCTATTTAAATAATTTAATTCTTATTTTTGTAAGTAAAGTTACTGAATGAACGCACAAGACTATTCACAATGCGGGTATTTATATTTGTAACTAAAGTAGCCGGCGTGAAAGTATTTAAACAGGGGTAAGTGTGATTTCAATCACCCTACTGGGATTAGGTGATCGTTAAATTACCTCCAGAAATAGATTGTGCGCTATCTGTACCATTATGCATTCTGGAGATTCCATGTCATCACTACTATTACAATCTCTGTTCCCATTGGTATTTATCATGTTGCTCGGATGGTTAAGTGGGAAGTTAGGTTACACGCGCCGTGAGGATGCCTCAGTTTTAGCCACGGTGGTTATCCGTTTTGCTCTGCCGTTCCATCTTTTTATCGGCGCGTTGAATACCGACCCGGATAAAATAAAGAACTTTTCATTTATGGCCGTTCTGATGATTGGTTTGATGGGCTCCTACTTCATCACACTGCTCATCTCACGCTATGTTTTCCGCCATGATATTAAGACCAGTGCGGTTCAGTCACTGGTCTGTGCTTTCCCTGATATGGCCTATTTTGGTGCCCCGGTGCTGGCGGTGTTAATCGGACCAGAAGGCTTTTTAGGTGTGCTGATAGGCAATCTAATCACCAGTGTATTTATGATTCCACTGACGATTATCCTGATTCGCATGGGGGATAAAAAGGGTGAAAACAGTCTTGAAGATATCAACCCCTTTAAGCTTGTCCTGCAAAATCTCATCAAAGCGGTAAGAAACCCCATTGTCTGGATCCCCATCTCTGGCGTGCTATTGAGCCTGATGGGCGTGCAATTACCGCATCTGCTGAGCGCACCAATAGAAATGGTGGGCAAAATTGCAGGCGGCCTCTCTCTTTTCGCTCTGGGTCTTTTATTTTATGGCGAGCGCCCGGCGCTTAATCTCCAGACATTTACCAATATTAGTATTAAGAATCTCATCCAGCCGGGGCTAATGGCTATCGCCGGTCTGGCTTTTGGATTGAGTCATACTTTAATGCAGCAGGTCATTATCATCGGTGCAACGCCATCCGCTATTGCTGCAGGAATGTTTGCACTCCGTAGTGATACTTATATTGAAACAGCATCATCTTCAATTTTGATTGGCACAGCCATTGGTATTGTCACCGAGGGAATAATGATTTATCTAATTTCGTAACTTACATATTGTCATTCTCTAGCTCTGCTATTTAGTTGCAGATAATAATTTCATTTTTTTTAAAGAAAGATATGTTCAGGAGTGGGTAAATGTTAGTCAAAGAAACACTTTATACACCATATAATGGCTCTGTCTTACTAGAAAACCCATTGTTAAATAAAGGGCTTGCTTTCACAGATACCGAACGACAAGCCTTTAATCTTCATGGGTTACTGCCTCATAAAGTTGAAACTATTCAAGAGCAGACCGAGCGCGCCTGGGATCAGTTCTGCCAGTTTAAAAAAGATATTTCCCGTCATATTTATTTGAGAAATATTCAGGATACCAACGAGACGCTGTTTTATAATCTTTTGCGAACGCATATGAAAGACACCTTGCCTATTATCTATACCCCAACAGTGGGTGAGGCTTGTGAACATTTTTCTGATATTTATCGCCGAGGACGTGGATTATTCATCTCTTGGCCAAATCGCCATCATATTGATGAAATGCTGCAAAGCTTCTCGCGTAACGATATCCGCGTCATTGTTGTCACTGATGGCGAACGTATCCTGGGTTTAGGTGACCAGGGAGTTGGAGGGATGGGGATTCCAATCGGTAAGCTCTCTTTATACACCGCTTGTGGAGGTATTCATCCTGCATCAACGTTGCCTATTATGCTGGATGTCGGTACTAACAATACCCGACACTTGGATGATCCACTGTATATGGGATGGCGCCACCCGCGTATTACCGATGATCAATATATTGAGTTCATGGATATGTTTGTAGATGCAGTCAGGAACCGTTGGCCCAATGTATTGCTGCAATTTGAAGATTTTGCACAAAAGAATGCCACAAAATTGCTGAACCGCTACCGCGACACGTTGTGCTGTTTTAATGATGATATTCAGGGGACGGCAGCCGTCACTGCAGGAACGCTCATGGCTGCAGTTAAAACTGCCGGGAGTCGTCTACGCGATCAGCGAGTGGTCTTTTTGGGTGGAGGTTCGGCAGGCTGCGGTATTGCTGAAAAAATTATAACGCTGATGATGGACGATGGTCTGACGGAAACTCAGGCGCGCAATAATATCTATATGGTTGACCGTTTTGGCCTGCTGACAGACGAGATGCCTAATCTTCTCGATTTCCAGCAGGGTCTGGTAACTGCAAGGGATACGATTCGCCACTGGGATGTAGAGACAACAAATATCTCATTGAAGGATGTAGTGCGTCATGCCCATCCGACAGTGATGATTGGCGTATCCGGGCAGCCAGGCTTATTTAGTGAAGAAATTGTCAAAGAAATGCACCGACATTGCCCACGACCTATCATTATGCCGCTTTCCAATCCTACATCTCGTGCTGAAGCTCAACCCAAGGATTTGATTGAATGGACGCAAGGACTGGCACTGGTTGCAACGGGCAGTCCTTTTGCACCCATTTCTTTCCTGGGACAGGAGTACGAAATTGCACAGTGTAATAATGCCTATATATTCCCGGGACTCGGGCTGGGCGTATTGGCTGGAAAAGCATCCCGGATCACCGAAGGCATGCTGATCGTAGCAAGTAAGACGCTTGCGGCACATTCGCCATTAGCCTCTACGGGAATAGGTGGATTGTTACCGCCGGTGGAAAAGATTGAAGAGATATCTCGGACTATTGCATTTGAAGTTGCTCGTGTCGCGCAACTGGAAGGGGTTGCTCCAACAATGAGTGAAGAGACGCTGTTAAATAACATCGATAAAACATACTGGAAAGCCAGCTACACATCCTATAAGCGCGCATCGTTCTAATATGTATTGAGAAAAAACCGTCTTCATCAAGAAGGCGGTTAGGTTAAAACAACCCATCACTTGTCATACTTCATTCATCACTTGGTCAACCCCTTTCACCCCACAGTTATTTTTCTGACATCAGCAGAACGATAAAATTTTCCTGTCTTCGATACCCTAACTAGAAAAAGTGAAGGATATGCAGTCTTGGCTATATATTTGTAAGACACAAATAATACTTAGGTATTGTCAATATCCTGTGGATATTAGCTTTGTCATTATGGTCATGAGTGCCACTGATATGGTGGAAAAGCTACCTCTTTTTCATCATCTTATGTATATCACATAAGTGAAAGGGGAGTGACATAATAAAATTAAACAAGCGAGATCTCACGTCAAGTAGTTATACATTACCTACTTAACATTCACCTATGCCCCGACTAGAGAGCGAAGGCGGCAGGCCATATTGCGCACAAACACTCGGGAAAAATAATTTACATATGGCTGGCAACAGGTACATATAACGGTAAAACCAAACTTTCCAATAAATTCATAAGTACTATAATTATGAATTATCTATGTCGCTGTTTAATAAGGGTATTTATTTTTATATTTTCATTTATTCATAATTGCAATGAACTATCATGGAAATGTCTATTCGATTGCTGCTTGTTTCTAAGTGTTGTAGCTAATCGTGTTTTGTTACTATAAGTATGTTTGGGTGTCATGTTTTATTATATGTAAATTAAGATAACGAAAATCGGGAGAGTGTTAATTAATTTTGTATAATATATATATTGATCAGGGGTATATATTAATTGAGTCTGTTGGGTATCTTTTTTGTGACGAAAATATACTGTGTGAGGGCGAATTATTTTTAAAAGGTGGCTGTTCTTAGTTTCTCATAATGATAATTGCAGTAGAAAATGAAGTATCGTTTAATTAAGTTGTAGTTATAAAAATTGTTACATGATTTATGAATGAAGTTTCTACACGTTACTGAGATTATTAACTGCATGCTATGGTTAGCAGTCTGTAATAATTCGTAGTTACCATCGACATCACATTCGACGTTCAAATATATGACTATACTCACTATGGAAAAAAACTTACTTTTCAAATTCAACTTACCGACGGGTGAGTTATTTTATCATGAAAAATGCGTTGCGCGACTTAGTGTGGCTGAAGGAATCATATTGGTTACACTACTAGAGGCATCATGTGAAATTATAGATAGAGACAGGTTGTTAGATATTGCGTGGCCAAATAAATTTGTTACCCTAAATTCATTAAACGTAGCCATAAAAAAAATAAGGAGTGTATTTTTACCTATAACTGGAGAATGTGTAATTATTACGCATCATCGAAAAGGGTTCTCATGGAACTCGCGATGGGTAAAATGTATTGTAGGTGTTAGTATTATTGATAATAGAGATAATGATAATTTAGTTTCATTTTACGCAGCAAGTACAGATGTAAGTAATGAAACTCCTATGGAAAACAATCCTCTCCAAATTCAAAATGACCCTATGGAGTTAATTGTCAATAAAGAGCGAGAAATTAAAGTTACGCCTGTATTAAATAAAATGACGATATTTATTCCCTATTGTGTATTTTCTGGTTTTTTAATATTAATAACTCTGTTTTTTATGGTTTTATATAGCACTCAGGTGAAGGTTATGTCATGTCAAAAAATCAAAGATTATAAATTTTGTGGCTTTGGACCATTAATTGAAACTGAAATCCCTATTCAATTACCATCAGGTAATTACATCTATGTTAACTCACAAAGGAATGGATTTCGATATGTTGAAGTTAAATAAGAAAAAATACCTTATTATTTTGTTAATCATCGTGAGTACGATTCTGGCAATCCCTTTTGTTAATGGGTTTGGATGTAATGCCAGTTTCATCATACTTAATCCACGGTTAGGTAGTCTCTATGGGCGGTGCGAATACGGGCTAGTGACAATGTCTGTCACGCATGAAATTACCAAAGAAAGCTATACTCAACAAGGAATTATGGGCTATTGGCGAGGGAGGTATTTCATGTTAGTGACCCAAAGGGATATAATTCCTGACAGTAAAAATAGTGAATCCCAAAGAGCGCTAAGAGCATTCTATTATCGAAGTGTTTATTCAGGGAATATAATTGGCGATGAATTTAAATATGTCATCTATACAACTCCAGAACCTACGATAAGTCGTATTTTTTTAAATGGTTATTTTGGTTTTTTAAATTAAAAATAGATGTGTTTTTTAACTTTATTTTAGAGTGTGCAGAACATTGTAAAACACCTGATCTTCAGGATATAGGGTGGTGACTCATCGACAACGATAGTCCAGATAGCATGTAGAGAATGCATCGCGAAATCTCCCGGATATAGGAAATTTGTACAGCGACTTTATCTTTCTTTTTTTAGTCAGTAGCTTCAGCCTTGAAATGTCTGGAATGAAACATCATCTTCAGACAATTTCTTACCTCACGGTAAAACTTTTCATTGGTATCCAATTTTAGTCCTCCAAAAATAACTGTGGTATCTGGCCTGTTTGCGGAATTATTGGTACTGGCTTCCATGGCTAGTCATTACTCATAGCTACATTTAGAACTTTTTACGTATGATTTTCTCAGTGTCTACAAATATTCATAGACTTAGTAATTTGGCAATATAGGTGCAAGTTTTGACTAAATAATGCATTCATGAAATATGAATAACACATTAAAGGCTAATGAATTTCTAACATACTGTTTTTTAAGTTAAAAAATATCACACCAATTCATTTTTTAATATTTTTATTTAGTTAGTATTCCCACTAGAAATCAGGCGGAGATATTTGCAATTTTCACTGTTTAGGTTGCTTATTGTTTGTAGTAGTACGATTGACTTTTATTAAAGGCACTCAAATCATGCGAAATAAAATTTGTTACTTATTGCTCTCATTACTTGTATTCACGGCAGAATCTTTTTCTGCTGTGAATATCAATATTGGTCAGTTAAATGATACGCTTGAAAGCAATAAAAATACCCTGCAGAAAAAGATATATAATGCTGGGGATAGCACCGCTTTTGTACAAATTGAAGTTGTTGAAGTAAATATAAATTATAAGGGTGAAGAGTCCGAGCTAAAACCAGACAGAGATAAAAAAAACATCTCATTTATGGCTAGTCCGTCCCGATTGATTATTCCAGGGGATAGCTTTCAGGTTAGTCGTATTGTATTTACTGGGACTCGTGAGTATGAACGTTACTTCAGAGTACGTTATATGCCAGTACAGCCAAATGAAAATAATAACTTCGGGTTGAGTCCTGATCAAATAAAAGATAATGATACAAATACCCTTAAAGCAGGAATGGGGCTATCTATAGGCTATGGAACTTTAGTAGTTGTCAGGCCTAACACCTCTATATATAGCACTCGTATTAATGATGGTGCTAATGAATTTAAAGTGGTTAATAGCGGAAATACTGTCGCAATACTGCGTTATACAAATACATGTTCTAACGTAACTAAAAAATGCCATGGTTTTGGCGAGGATTTAAATGTGTACCCAGGTCAAAGCAGGGTCTTCTTAAAAGAGAAAGACTCAACTCATTCATTCACTTTAGTTGAGGGAGGGAACTCAAGAAAAATAAAATTACCTTAATGTTTAATTAACGCTATAGAGCTCCATAGATATTTTATATACAAAATTTAAATTTACTATTAGGTATTATTATGAAAATTGCATCACTCTTCACTTTAGCTATGCTTGCTGGTTTCTCTGCTTACTCAAATGCAGCTACTACACTTACTGTTCCTTTAGAGGCCGAGTTAATTGATGTTACACAACCGGGTATTTCAGCCGACTATACTGATGGAACCTGGAACAACTCACAAACTATTAGCTTCGGTAGTGTTATTCCTGGCGCATCATTTTTGCCACAAAACCGTAATGTCACCTTAACTGTTCCTGCAAACAAATCACTGAAAGCAAAAGTGACCTCAGCGACACTCATTAATGGTTCAGAATCAATTGCTGTTAGTGTTTCACTGGACGGTGTAGCGCTTAACGATACCGCGCAAGATGTTGTCGCATCAACAACATCTGCTCAGTCGAAAGCAGCTACCTTGTCATTCTCTCCAGCAGCAACAAGCGGTAAGCAAACAGGTAATTATATGGGTAATACAGTTATTACTGTAGAAGCCTCTTAATATTAAAATAACACCATTAGCTTATTATCATTAATGGTGTTTTTTTGTTTGCCAATGCTTATTACATGATTATATAAGGTGATTTTCGTGAAAGGCAAATTGATTATTATATTGTCTTTGTTATATAGTTCAGTCAATTATGCTGCAGAATCGCCTAATAATGAATTATTACAACAATCGGCAGATGCCCCAGAAGAGTTTCTTCCTTTCATTTTTGATGTTCCTCTGAGTGCCCGCGTAGAAATAAATGGGAAATGGATGGGTGATGCTCTGATTCGTCTCCAAAAAACAGGCACCGTTCAATTATTGTCTTTTACCGATACTGTCGGAAGTCTTGTTAGTGGATCAGTTCGGGATCAATGGCTAGAGTCTCTAGGAAAACCAACGGAGATAGGTGACTGTACTCCTGATAAAAAATGTCCTGATGGATTGGTCGCATTAGACTTTCGTCTCAAAACAGCTCAGTTAACATTGGTTACTAAAGATGCTGGACAAGATGTTAATCAGTCCAGCTATTATAAAATTCCTGAATCTGGTCCATTTGGACTGATTTTCAGAAATAATTTGAACGGCTCATTCACAGAAGGAGTTGGTAATAATTTATATTATAATGGTGATTTTAGTGGAAGCGTTGGGAAGTGGGCGCTGACAGGTAGCTTACAGTATTCGCAATATAACAGTAATGAGAAAAATTATACTGTCCCCCAGGTCTATGGCAGTCGCGAACTAGATGACGGACATGCTATACGTATGGGGTTATTTACCCCTATGAGTGAGGGATTGTATAATCGTATTTCACCAGTTAGTAACTTACCCTTACCTATTATTGGTGCTATGTTTGGCACTTCAGATACTCTGCTTGATGTCCGAAAACAACAGAGCGCAAGTCTATACCCCATTTACGTAACCCCTGATAGTGAGTCCGTAGTTGAAATTTATCGTAATGGTTCACTTCTACGAACCGTGCTGGTTCAACCAGGGTTGCAAACATTAGATACCACCACATTACCTGGCGGGATTTATCCAGTTGAAGTGCGCATTATTCGGGGTGGCGTGGAATCATCCCGTACTCAAGAAACGATCTATAAGCCTTTGAAATGGCGTAACTTTGAACGAAAATTTAACTATAATATATTTGCTGGCAGCATGACCAACAATAGTCGTTCTACGTCATCATTAGGTAAGTATGTGGATACCAGTGGTGAAGTTGTCTTCGGTGCTGAGGGGGAATATCTCCTGCTTCCGGACCTACAAGTCGGAATGATGACTCAACAAAGAGGTCCGGAAACTAGTTTAGGTGGAACTGTAGACTATACACTGAATGAATGGGGTAATTTTTATAGTACATATTCGCATGAAACTACTGGAAGTAATCTACTAAATAGCCAATTGCGATTTGGTGACACAGTCGGTTTTGGTTCAATTACGCTAAGCTACAATAGAAATGAAAACGTACTTAATAAGTCCCAAAGTAAAACGTATAACAAGTCGCTATCATGGGATAAAACACTTGGAGACGGTATATTTTCCACCTTAATTCTTGGGTACAATAGCACCAGTAATAACTACAAAAATAGTTGTAATGATAATTATAATGACAGCTATAGAATCAGTGATAATTACAGAAACCACAATCACAACAACTATAATAATTACTGTAATAATAAATATAATAGTGATGGGTATAGGGTTGACTTAGGGTTAACCGTAATGAGTAAAATTATGGGGAATAGAGCTACCTGGAGGGTGTCTGGTTTTGATCGTCCGGGTGGGGAGTCCAACAATAGAGATAGCGGAATTCAACTCTCTCTGACATGGAATATAGAAGAAAATAAGCGAACCTATAACTTAGGGCTTAATTCAAATAATGCAAAAAGTGGGAATGTTAGTGATTACAGCCTCACTGCGGGTCTTAACCAGAACTTTGATCATGAGATGTTAAACAGTTTGGGCATGAATATTACTGGTGATAAAAATGGCCTGGGACTGAGTGGTTCAACTACGTTTACTACACCTCTAGCAGGCGGTACTTCATTTGTTCAAATGACACCTGAAAATAGTCTCAGCACTGGTTTTAATCTCAGTAATACCATTGCTATGGGATCCGGTGGCGTTGCAATGTCTGGTAAAAACTTGTTAGGTGATTCAATGATGATTGTCGATGTTGTTTCTGATATTCCAGGGCAAACGCTTCAGGCGGAGGACAATCAGGGATCTAGCACATTATTGACGCCGGGGCGTAATCTTGTAGAGGCGCGCCCATTTGTTGAAGGTACTCAACAATACTATTTCCCAGGTAAGGATGCCCCTGGTGCATTAATCAACCCACCTCGTCGTAACTATCATTTAAATAAAGGGGCTGTTGATTATCAGAAAATCGAAGTGAGCAGCACGGTTAGTATCTTAGGCCGCATATTAGCTAATGATGGTACACCGCTTGCTGGGGCCACGGTAATAAATCATGCCAGCCGTAGCTACAGTGAGGCAGATGGTTTTTTCAGTATGGAACTTAGCCAGCGTATCCCTGTACTGGATATTGAGCACATCAAAGCTCCGGGGTGTCACATTGAGATTGACATTCAGGATTATCGACGTGAAGGGGATGTTTTGTTTGTAGGAGATTTACGTTGTCAGCAGACGGTAGCAATGGCTCCAAAAAGTGAATTAGGTCGCAACGGATAACCAAGGATAAATAAATAATGATTCTTTTTAGGTCTAAATTATTGTGGGTCTTTATTACTATTATGATGCTATGGACTGGTCAGGGAATGGCTGCAGCTCCTTTAGTATTTAACTACCCGCCACTTGCCAGTGATGATTTTATAATAAATGGTTTTGGGGTGACAAATATCAGTGGGATATGTACTGTTACATATTTTGGGGATATGCGGGCGCAATGTAAAAATAACAAAGAAGTATCCTATGAGTTAAATGGCAGGTACAATTTTAACTGGCAAGACGATAAATCATTATATTACCAATATTCAGCCAATGAAGTAAAAGTCGTTGATATCGTTAGTTCGTACGGTGTGGCATATCCTATTAATTTAACTTTATCCGGAATGGGGGGGACGATAAGAGGCCTATATTGTAACTATTGTCAAAATAATGCATTGACTTCCGGTTTAGGTTCTGGAGCCGGATGTACTCGTACCGGGAGCTCGAATGCTTTGTACTGGAATGCTTCATCATGGAGACAGAATAGCCAAAGTGGCTGTACGAGCAGGACTAGAAACACAAATGGTAATGCAAGCTATTTAGGTGCCAACTGGTTAATAGATACTTTGTCCATACTAATCAGGCCTTCATTTGTTGGCGCGAATCCATTACTTATCCCTAGTGGGACTTATACAGCTACGTTAAGTCTAAGAGAAGGAACAGACTTCTTGATGTCAGGAGAAATTAACCCGACATTCAGTAATGGGAGTGGTGCGATAAGTAATATCCCTATTGTTGTCAATGTTAACCATGCGTTGAATGTTTCATTCCCCTCAAATACAGTTTCATTAGAGCCACAACAGGGTTGGAAAAGAGCTCTACTCTTTCCTGAAAGTGTGAATTTATTACAGGGAGCTCTTCCATTTAACCTGAGTGCTTCAGGCCTGGTGTCTGTTTATATTGGTGGATGTACTTATACCGTAGGTACAACCTGTGCAGTCAGGACCAACAATAATGGTAATGAACACACTGTTCCCGTTGATATTGCACTAACTGTACCAAATGCGTCACTCATAAATGCTAATGGGCAGGTAGGTAGTCCTGACTTTAATAAAGTTTTATTAGGGGCAGGTAAAAGCAGTGAGGTTGTTTTTACATCACTTTCTGTTCCTCTGCAAAACTCGCGAGCTAATTTATCATTTTCGGTTACAGGCATTAATGCACAAGACGTTGTGCGTAATCAAGGTGCACATTACAGTGGAACTGCTGATATTACATTTGAACGGGTGATAAATTGAATACGATGATGCGTATTATAGTCACTCTTTCAGCTATTTTTTGTGGTATTGCATCAGTTACCGCTGATGATAAGATAACCAATACTATCCAAATGGAAATTAATGTTCCTAATGTTGAGTTTTATGTATTAAGCCAAGATGGCTGGAGTTCTAATTTACAGCGGTTTGTATGGGATGCTCAACGTAAAAACCTTAAACCGATTTTGGGATTACCTATTATTATGAAAAATACCCTAGGAGGTATTAAAGTTACGCTCAAAACAGGTGACAAAACTGCGATAACATCGGGTGTTTCTGAAATATATTATAGGGTTGAATTTTTAGTTGATGACTATTGCGCAATGTATGTAGAAAATACCAATTCAACTGTGGAGTGCCAACTTACTTCGGGACCTACTAATGGAGAAAAAAGTGGTAAGATTAATCTCATCCCTATTAAACCTGCAACAGGATGGGTCACTGGTGATTACACCGGTGTTCTATCTTTGATTTTTGAATCAACATAATAATTTATTAAATAGGGCTATGTTAATGATGCCAATGAAAGTGTCAGTTTTGCTATCTCTTTTATTATTCAATTTTACTATTGTGGCTGCGCCGCAAGTACAAATCAACGACTTAGTGGAGGTAGTTGACCATGACCGTACTACTTTACAAAAGCAGGTCTACAATTTGGGGGACATGACTGCCTTCGTGAGAACGGAGGTTCGTGAAGTTGAATATGATAAAATTGGCCAAGAGCACAATCGCAGCGCTGTTGATGGTGTGCGAGAAAACGGTTTACACATCAGCCCGGCACGTATGATTATTCCTTCTGGTAGTTTTCAAGTCAGCCGTGCGTTGTACGTAGGGCCTCGTGATAAAGAGCGCTATTTCCGTGTGCGTTTTTCTCCCACCTTGCCTAAAGATGAAGATCGCTTTGGTTTAAATAAAGATGAAGCAAACGATTATCATAAAACACTAGGCCGGAGTGGATTCCAGCTTCTGTCAGGCTATGGTGTTTTATATATAATTAAACCAGTTAAGGGTGTATATAACACAATAATTACTAATGATGGTGGTTTTATCAATATTTTAAACGGTGGCAATAGTAGTATTCGGTTGCAGGGATTTAGTGAGTGTAAAAAAAATGGGGGTGACTGTGGTTTGTCTCAAGATATTTTTATTACCCCTGGTATTACGAAAAATATGCCTAAAAAACCAGGTCATATATATTCATTTTATTTGGTTGAAAATGATGACTCCGTTAAAAAAACGGTAATTGAATGATTTAATGCTGGTAGTTTGTTTTTGTATGCCATTTTTTATTTCCTGCATTTCAGTATGAAGATTTAAATACCAGTGTTTTCAATGTTAAACAATTCTATGAAAATACTCTCTACTATTTTTTGTTTATAGATGGGTGGAATTACATCATGAATATATACATGGTGACCGATGATTATTACTTGTTTGTCGGTGTGAGTTACGCCTTAAAAATTCTTGCTGACTCCAGTGTGAAAAAAATTTCTGAGCAGCAAGTGTTAAGTCTTGTTAATTCTAATTCATTAACTAATGATGATATTTTTATCATTTGCTGTAATTGTGATGGTTTTAATCTAGACTTATTGATTTATTTGGAAGGTATATCTGTAAGAATTATTGTTGTAAATGATAACAAGTATTGGAGTTTGCATAAATTATTTGGTTTTAATTATTTGCCAGCCAGATTCCGCCTGGAAGAGTTGATTTTTTCTTATAACAAAAGGGATGTGCCAACGACAATAAAATTAAAACATGGATTAAGAATGATTGAAAAGAAAATTCTGGTTTCTGTGTTATCCAAAGAAGAATGTAATGATATGCATGATTATTCTAAGATTACACCTAAACGGTTGTCTTATTATAAGAGGAGTATGGTTAGAAAGTTAGGGCTACGCAATATACTACAATTACACATGCTACCCAGTAGTATTATTGAATATATTTAAAATATTTTACCAGTCGTAAATCTCACCCCAGAAAATATTTATGAGGCTGATAATGGTGAACGTAACAGTTGACGTTACACTCGCTAGCTTTGGAATGATGTTTATTATTACTCAAACGCCCCGTAAACGGGGCGTTCAGGCGAGCAAATCAATCAGAGTTTTTCACCGTTACTGGCAATCACTTCTTTGTACCAGTTAAAGCTCTTCTTGCGCGAACGAGACATATCGCCGGTGCC
>Ga0105250_10000449_pt1 | contig 29618 bp, 44 predicted proteins | sample KBSS54metaG_FD_80425 | JGI IMG/M metagenome (GOLD analysis project Ga0105250, IMG submission 80425) | Switchgrass rhizosphere microbial communities from Kellogg Biological Station, Michigan, USA - KBS S5-4 metaG | ecosystem: Host-associated > Plants > Roots > Rhizosphere > Soil | place...
GTTGCCTGCTTCGTGCCCAGCCAGACCAGCAAGTTTGAGGCGAAGCGGTTCGGCTTCCCGGCCGACAACATCGCCATCTGGGACACCACCGACAGCGGCCTGACCGAGGTCGGTGAGACCATCCGCCGGACCACCGACACCTACATGACCAGCCGCGCCAGCGGGATCCGCGGATCCAAGACGCTGTTCTCCACCGGGGCCGACGCGGTCAACGCGCAGACGGTGCAGCAGGCGGGCCTGACGAAGCTGCCCAGCTCGAAGTTCGTCGTACTGCCCGTGCTCGCCGATGGGCCGATCCGGGAGACGGTCGAGGCCACCGGGCTCACCTACACCGTCGGGGCCGGGTACTACCAGCTCATGAAGACGGAGACCATCCAGGCCAACAAGGCCATCGCGGTGCGCGACAAGCTCTCCGGCGCGGTCTACACCGGCCGCAACGCCCGCGACCTGCTCGGCCTGCCCGCGACGGACGTGCGGGTCAAGCCGGACAGCAACCCGCAGTTCGACGTCTTCGTCCAGTCGACGTCCGTCAACCGCAGGCTGATCAAGGGAACCACGCTGCTGTTGCTGGTGTGATCTGGCAAGAAGTGGCAAGAAGTGGAAACGCCCCCGGCGCGCTATGCCGGGGGCGTTCTCCGTTTTCCTTGACGGCTGTTGCGAGTAGCACTAAGAGTAGCCGTGTTTCCGCAGGTCAGCCCTCTTGATGGGTACTTGATGGCCACACCGACGCCCGGTGCCACATCCAGCAGTAGGTACAGCGGTACACCGTGGCCCGGCCGCCCGGGGAGGCCAGCGCGTCGGCCTCGCAGAGGTAGGCGACCTTGGCCACCCGCGGCCCGAACCCCTGCCGGTAGTGCTGCCGGGGCCACTCGTTCGGGTCGTCGCTCGGCACGTCTTTGCCCGCGCAGTGGTACGAGCACCACTGCCCGTCGACCACCAGCGGGCCGAAGTACCGGCGGCACTTCCGGCACCGCTGGCGAGCCGGGTAGAGGGTCAGTCCCCCCACGGCCAGCGGCCGTCCTGGCGGGCCTCCAGTAGCGGAATGGTGCCGAAGCTGGAGTCCACCAGCCCGCCGAAGGTGTACCGCCCGTGCGAGCCGGGACCGTGACCGTGCCGGTAGCCCGCGAGGTTCCAGGTGTACAGCGGGACGGTCGGCGGGATGGCCGAGCCGGGGTCACCGTCGCACGCCTGCTCATCGGTCACGATCACCACCCGGTCGTGGCCCGCGTAGTGGGCGCGGACCGCGGTGGTGGTGTAGGTGCCGCCGAGGTCGTGGAACCGCTCCACGGTCTTGAGCAGCGAGCCACCCGGCAGCATCGGCACCGGGCGCGAGGTGGAGCCGAACTCCACCAGGTCGGCGCGGCCGAGGTTGCGCAGCGCCAGCGCCGCGCCGAACACCGCGGCGGCGTCCGCCCGGGTCAGCTCCGACTTGCCGGACATGGTGCCGAACATCGAGCCGGACCGGTCGACCAGCACCAGCGTCCGGCCGGGCAGCACCGGCACGTTGGCCAGCGAGTGCGTCAGCGCGACGTCCAGGGCATGACCCCAGCGCAGCGACGGCGCGGCGCGGTACGCGGCCAGGAACCGGAAGGGGAACTGACGGGACTTCGCCACCTCCACCGGGTTGACCAGGCGCGAGATGACCTTCGCCGCCACGGTGTCGGAGATGCCCGCCTGGTCGAAGTTGCGCAGGTTCCGCAGCAGCGCCATGTACCCCATGGTGGGGATCAGCGCCTCCCACAGCGCCGCCTTGTTGACCTTGTCCCCAGCGAGCGCGAGCGCGGCCTCCCAGGTCATGCCCGCGGCCTTCAGGCGCTCGGTGTCCAGCAGTCGCTCCGGGTGGCCCTCCAGGGCGTACGAGCGCAGTCTGATGTTGGCGTACACCATCGGCAGGTACTCGGCGATGCGCGCGAGGTTATCGCGGCCATGGCGCCGGTCCAGCGCGTGCTGGTACAGGTGACCCTGGTGGGCGTCGACCGCGGACGGGTGGGTCAGGTCGAGGACGTCACCGAAGCGGAAGCCCTTGGAGGCGGTGTCGTACTTGAGCAGGTTGTATTCGGTGTACATGATCGACACAGCGTCGGCCACCCCCCGCTTCACCGGCTTCGGGATGGTCCGGCCGTGGTTGGCGACCCAGTAGGCCAGCATCTCGCCCGGCTCGTCGGCGCGCAGGAGCGCGGCCTTGATGATCTCGCGGTTGGCGGTGGCGTCCGTGTACCAGACGCTGGTGGAGCCCTTCCGGCTGTCGACCGCCTTCTGCTCGTCCAGCCGGGCCTTCACCGCCTCGGCGGCGATGACGATGGACGCCGAGCGCATGTTGCCCTCGGCGCGCAGCCAGCGGACGAAGCCGAGGATCCAGGCCGGGTCGGCCACCGCGACCGTGCGGGCCAGCGCGACCATGCGCGCGGTGCGCGCGTCGGCCGACTCGTAGAACGTGGGCTCACCGGCCATGGAGGACACGGCGAGGAGGAACAGCTCCGACTTCTCGTCACGGGCGTAGCCGGGCGCACCCTCGTGGGTCTGGCCGGACGGCGTGGTCTCGGTGACGATCGGACCGCGCGCCGGGGGGCGGGCGGTGCGCTGGTTGAACCTGGACATGAAAAAGGCTCCCTCCGTTGGGGGGAGCCGTGGACTTCAGAGAGAGATGCCCGAGATCGAAATCGGTGTCGGCGGTTTCGTTTGCCTGCGCTCTTCCGCTGAGCTACATCCTCGACGGGATGGCGGGGATCGAACCCGCGACCTCTGGCTGCTGTTGAAGTAGCCGCCACCTGCGCACCGGGCATCTCTCTGAAGTTGTGCTCCCCGAGATCAAAACGCGGCCGGTGTTTTCACCAGAAGAAGTAACCGTGCCGCTGCGCACCGGGGAGGTGCATATTCACATCGGTGGTCCACCCGAGATCCGAGCGGAGACGGAAAAAACTAGGTCCACACCTTTTCAGCGGAGTCGAACCGCATCGTCTGATTAGCAGTCAGAAGTATCCGTCACCTGCGCACCGGGTGGAGCGAAGACCACTCTACCAGACGGCTTACCCAGTTGTCACCAAGTACCCGTAGACCCTTGGTGACCTCCGGCTAAGCCGCCACCTGTGGGGACTGCCGCCGCAAGATCCAGGCGCGATCGTTCTCGGTGGTGCCGCCATAGACGCCGGGTTGGAAGTACTCCAGCGCGAACGTCAGGCAGTCCGACCGGAACGGGCACTCCGCGCAGATCGCCTTGGCCTTGGCCACTCGGCGGCGCCGGGTGTCACCGCGGTCTCCCGTCTCGGTGAAGAGATTGGGGGCGGATGCGCAGGGACCCCGCCCATCCCGGAGAAAGGCGGGATAGGCGGGGATCGGGGGTGGAATCCTGCGGCGTGACATCGCTACTGCTGCTCCTCGAATCGGACTCGGCCACTGGCCACGAGATCGGCCAGCCCCTGCCAGCCCTGGGTGACCACCCGGCCCTGGAAGTAGATCCAGCCGCCCACGGCGCCCCCGTACCCGGCTTTGCGGGCCTGGTGCCGGAACGGCCCGCGGGCCACCTTCACGTCAGTGCAGGCGCGCTTGGCCAGCGCGATGGTCATGGCCAGGCCCTGCTTGCGCTCGACGGCAGCCTTGGCCTCGGCCAGCTCGGCCTTCCAGTCCCACGCCTCGCCAGCGCTGTGCAGCCACCAGCCGCCGCGCTCGCCGGGGACCAGGGACCACTCGCCGTACTTCCAGCCGCTCTCGGTCTCGACCCACTTCACCGCAGACCCCCGTAGAACGCGGCCCGCTCGGCGGCCCACTCCTGGAAGGAGACGGTCTTGGCGGCGGGCGCGGGCCGGGCGACCAGCCGGGCGCGCTGCGCTCGCGACTGCTCCAGCCACTCGGTGGCCTGCTGCGCGACCGTCTTGACGGCCTCGGTCTCGCTCATGTCTCGTTCCTCTCCCTCATCGGTACTTCCCGAGCTTACCAGAATCTTGGTAACTTCGCAACTAAGCGGCGGCCAGGCGGCGGCGGGCGCCCATCCGGCCGCCGTCCGCGCTGTTGCAGGTTCCGCAACCCGGGCGGATGTTGCCTCGGACGTACCGGCCGCCGTCGCAGCCCGCCACCGGGAACCGGTCCACGGTGATCGTGTCGAAGTCGACCAGCACGCCGCACTCGAACGAGCACGGCGCCGTGACGCCGTCGCCGAAGTTGTCCAGCAGCCATTGCTTCCGTCTGCGGCGGGCGAGGGCGCTTCCCCGCGCATTGGTGTTCGTCGTGCCGCGTTTCGTGGGGGTCGTCATGCCGGGAGCGTACCAAGAACTTAGTAAGATTCGCAAGGGTCACACTTCGCCTCCGAAAAGGTGCCGACAGAATGGCCGCGGGAGGGGGTCTTGAAGATCCGCCCTACGCGTGAAACCCCCTCCGGAGCCATCCCTCCGCTTTCTCGGTCGCACGTGCCCTGAGCTGGGAAGTGTGACTGGTGTGACCACCTAGTCCTAAATTCCTCTAGAAACACACACGGGAAATAGTTTGGTACCTAGTGGTCACAGTGGTCACGGGGGTAGTTACAGGGGTAGCCGGAGGGGTAGCCGGACGGGTAGCCTGGCGGCGTGACGGAACCACGACCGACCCGTAGAGACGGGTACCCCTGGGACCAGTACGCCACCGGCGAGTGGACGGCACTGCGCGAGATGCCGGTACGACTGGCCAGCACCTCAGGCCACCGGACCATCGCGGCATTCCGCCGGGACACCGGCCAGGTGGGCGGCATCGTGCGCGCCGTGCAGGCGTCCGGCATGAAGTGGGCGGCCCGCCGGGGCTACACCTTCTCCATGCGGGTGGATCGGCGCGCCGGAGTCATCTACGTGCGCCTGACCCCATTGGAGCGGTGATGGCGTACGACCGGTACCGCTGGGCCCAGTACCTGGACGGCGACTGGCGGAAGCTCCGCGATGATCCGAGCACCGACTACGCCACCAACATCAAGGAGAACGATCGGATCAGGATCGCCGCCCACCTGTGGGCGAGGCGCCATGGGTGGCGGGTGGAGAGCCGTACCGAGCGCCGGGGGCGGGTGCTGTACCTGCGCTTCCGGCCTGTCGACAGCTAGACACTCTTACCAACTTCCTGGTAAGCTTTGGGTAATAGCACGAGGAGGGGAACGGATCATGAGCATGACCTGGACGCGCGAGCCCATCGCCCCCGAAGAGGGCGTCGGCATGGTGTACAGCCGTAACGGCTACCGGGTGCAGCGGCTCGGCCGCCACCATGGCTGGACCGTCTGGCGCGGCGGCGACTTCCTCGGCCCCGTGCAGCGGCTCGTCGAGGGAAAGGCCCTCACCTGGCGCCACGAGATCGAGCAGGCGCACACCCTGGCCAACTACGAGGACCGGGCGCGCGGGCTGTCCGACTGGAACCTGCGGCAGGCGTACTCGGGTGCGCTCATGCGCAACCGCGGTGACGAGGCGGCCATCTACCGGGCCGAGCTGGACCGGCGTAAGGCGCTGGAGGCCGAGCGCAAAGAGGCGTTCGAGGTGGCCCAGGAGCGAGCACGCACGCAGTACACCATGCACGCCTTTCGCCCGCCCTTCAGTGACGGCAAGGCGCTGTTCAACCACATCATGGGCCCCGGCACCGGCCGGTCCCTGTGCGGCTCGCTGCACGGTGGTCCAGGCGAGGCACTCGACCTGGGCAAGATCGACTGCGAGGGCTGCATGATCCAGTACGCCCGGCTCGTGCTCGGCGCGAAGCTGTAACCCACCCTGAGGAGTACGTATGACCGCAACCCTGTCCGAGCCGATCCGGGCCGCCCTGAAGGCGGGCTGGCGGGTCGACAACCCCGAAGGTCCCGTCGCCACCGTGTATTGCCCGGACGGGGCGCACTTCAGCCTGCCCCTGCGGGCAAGCTCGGCGCGTCACGAGAGCTTCATGCGCACGCTGGAGCGACACGGCCTCACCGAGGCGCTCGCCGCCGCCGAGGGCAACCGGGAGCGCACCACCGCCCGAGTCATTGCCCAGCGGGACGGTGAGCGGGCCGAGCAGGAGATCGAACGGGCTGAGCAGGCGAAGCAGGCGGCCCGCGAGGCTGCCGCCCTGCGGCGCGCCACCGTGGGCTCCGGGTACTTCATCGAGCCGGAGACCGTCCCGCTCGTGGAGATCATGGCGCCGCACCCGGCGCCCAAGGTGTACCGCGTGTTGATCACCTCGCCCATGGCCCAGGTCATGTTGGGCGCCAACACCCGCAACCGCAAGCCCCGGGCCAGTGACGTCACGTTCTATGGCGGGGCGATGCAACAGAAGGTCTGGCTGCTGACTCACCAGCCCATCGCGTTCGACGTCAACGGTGTGCTCATCGACGGCCAGCAACGCCTCATGGCGATCGTGGAGAGCGGCGTGCCCGCCGACCTGTTCATCATGTGCGGCATGCCGCCGGAGAGCTTCGACGTGGTGGACACCCACCGCAAGCGCACCGCCGGAGATCTGTTCTTCGGCCGGGGTGAGGCGCAGGTGTCCCGGCTCGCCGCCGTGTGCCGCCTGGTGTGGGTGTTCGATCACGACCCGCAGGGGAGCTGGCGCAACCGGGTCAGCAACCACACCCTCGGCAAGGTGCTCGACGCCAACCCGGAGATCCGGCAGGCCATCAACCGGGCCCACCCGATCGCCAAGGCCACCCGGGGTAACCACACGGCCATGAGCGCCGGGGTGTACCTGCTGTGGCGGGCCATGTCACCCGAGCACCCGCAGGTCCAGGCGTTCCTGGAGGGCGTGGAGACCGGCGCCAACCTGGACGGCGGCGACCCGCGGCTGCGCCTGGCCCGGACCACCCAGACCGCGGTCGACCGCAGGGTCACCCGCGACTCCCAGCGCCAGCTGGCACTGTGGCTCAAGGGCTGGCGAGCGTTCGCGCTCGACCGGAAGGTGGGCGTCCTCGTCTGGCGCAAGGACGAGAAGTTCCCCGGCGTCTTCGTGGTCCAGCCTGAGCAGCCCAGCCATGGCTGACCTCACGGGCGTGACCACCGAGGAGCTGATTCAGGAGCTGACTCGACGGCGGGCGCTCCCACGGTGTCCCTGCGGCCGGTGGCGGACCTACATGGGCGCCTACGATGCCGACGGGTTCACGTTGCGGTGCCGTGGCTGCCTACGGGCCATCGGGAAGTGTAGGTGCCGCTGACGACGCCCCGGACTGCCTGGTCCGGGGCGTTTCCATGTCTGGTGTTCCACCAAGATTCTGGTAAGATTCACCTATGGATCTGGATACGGAACCGCCGGACGGTACCCGGCTTGAGTTCGAGCACCACACTGACGTCTATGCCGCCTGGCGTGACGATGCGTCTTCCCGTGCCGCTGGCTGGTCCAGGGAGTACGGCTGGTGCCTGTATCCCGAGACCGTGCCCAAGACGTGGGCCCAGATGGTCGAGATGTTCGGCGACTCCCTGAAGACCGCCGTTCGCCTCGTCCCGCACCTTGAGGACGTCCACTACTACCAGCAGTGGCCCGGCTACATGCACGACCACTGGCTGGCTACGGACGAGGTCGACGGCAACCTCGACGACCCGGACCTCGACGACATCCCCTGCGACGTGTGCAAGGGCTTCTGCACGTCCATCACCGAGTGCGACCGGCTGGCGGAATCGGCATGAGCCGCCGCCGCCGTGGCCTCGGCCGCGCCGGGGTGTCGACCCACGTTGACCCCACCACCCGATGCAAGGTGTGCGGCGAGGCGTTCGACTGGTGCACGTGCGACGAGTGCGTAGAGTGCGGCTACCCCAAAGACGACTGTGACTGCGACGAGGAGCGATGACCGAGTCCACCCCCACCCGGAAGCGCCGGACCCGCGAGGAGCTGCTGGCCGCTCGCGCCCGCTCGCAGCGGGCCTTCTTCAGCGAGATCAGGCGCAAGTACGGCCTGGCTGAGGTCGAGTACCGCGCCCTCTACTACGCCCAGGGCGGCGCCTGCTACGTGTGCCGCGACGCCAAAGGCAAGGCCAAGCGCCTCGGCGTGGACCACAACCACCTGACCAGCGAGGTGCGCGGCCTGCTCTGCACCGGCTCGTACGACGCCAAGACCTGCAACCGGCTCATCGCCATCCTCGGCCGGGCCGGACTCCAGCGGGGGCTGGAGCAGCTCGGCTACGAAGTCACGCTGCTGACCCCGGTCGGGCCCCCGGCCCGGCGCATCCTGGTGCCGCTGCGCGCCGGGGAGACCACCCTGCCCTACCTGTACAAGGAGGGCACGTTCGAGCTGTCCGAGGTGAAGGGAGTTGATCTCTGATGCATGTGGTCCTGGTGATCGCGGGCGCGTCGGTGATCGCCGCGCTGGCGCTGCTGATTGTGGCGCTGATCTTGTACGCGGTGGCGATGGTGGCCATGATCGCCGTGCGCGAGCTGCAGAAGGCGCGGCGTGGTGACCAGTGAGAGCCTGACCAACCTGGTCTCCGTCGTAGCCATCGGCACGTGCCTGGGTGGCCTGCTCGGCCTGTTCATCCACGACTTCCTCTGCCCGAAGCATGGGAGGTGGCGCCGCCGTGGCTGAGTGCACGCACACCACCCTCCACCAGGTCCCGATGGCCCTGCCGTGGCTCTGCCGTCCGTGCGGCCTATCTGTGGCCGAGCCGCCCACGGCGGAAAAGATCGTCGACTCCACCGACCTGGCCTACTGGAGTCAGGCGAAGCCTGAGGCGCCGACCTGGCCCGAGCACGACCCGCTGCCGGAGGTGCACTCCACCGACCCCCGGCCGGAGAGCGCACCGGCCGACCCCCGGCCGGTGCTCGCCATCGTCAAGGCCGCGACCGCGGCGGGCTGGCTGGTGCGGGTCGGCTACTCCCGCGGCCCGGCCCGGGCGGTCAAGGTCGGCACGTACAAGATGGTTGAGACGTTCGGCGTGTGGTCCGCGCCCCACCCGGACACCGGCTGGCGCTTCTACGGCATGTACGAGCGCACCGTCGGCGCGGCCACCGGCTGGAAGTGGGACCGCATCGGCATCTGGAAACCCGGGGGGACCCGGTTCGTCGAGGCCAGCGTGACCGACCTCAAGGAATTCATCGCCGTGCGCGGCTCGGTCCTGACCTCGTGGTTCAAGGCCATCCACCAGCGCGAGGAGCGCAAGAAGACGCAGGCCAAGACCCGGCCCGCCGCCACCGCCAAGCCCAAGGAGGGGCTGTCATGACCACCGACAAGCGCACCGTCTGGAACTCTCGGCTGGGCCCGAACAAGGCCCCGAAGTCCTACCGCACCCACTGCAAGATCGGCAAGCACCCCGTCTACGACGGTGACCCCACCGTGTGGTTGACCAACCCCATGGGCATCTCGTGCAAGCCGTGCGCCGAGGCGCACATCGAGGAGGTGGCCGCGTGAGCATTCAGCCGATGGCCAAGTGCGACGGGCCGGGATGTGAGGTCGTCGTGCAGACCGAGCGCGACGAGTACCCGGACACCTTCATCGTCGTCGACCTGCTGCGGGCGCGCGACGGCCTGAGCCATGGCACCGGTCAGTACGGGTTCTGTTCCCGGGCGTGCTTCGGGGCCTGGGTCACCTGGACCAAGCGATGAACGCCGTGCTGATCGCCGTGTACGTGCTGGGCACCACCGTGAACCTCACCTGGCTCATCGCCGGGATGAACGTGGCCCGCGCCGAGCGGCTGGCGACCCGGCTGTGGCCGTTCGCACTGCCCGCCCTGGTGGTCTCGTACCTGTGTGGCGTGGCGCTCCGCGGGTTTATCTGGGATGGCCTGGGCATTCTGGCGCTCCAGGGGATTCTCTGGTGGGTCCTGCGCCCCCGCCCGGCGCGGTCGTCGTGACCACCTACTGCGCCGCCGGTGGCGCCGACTGCCCGGGGCACGCCCACAAGTGGCTGGTGTGCTCGGGCCAGTCCCTCAACCAGGCGCTGGGCACGCTCGTGGTGCACCAGCTCAACGTGCTGAGCGCCGACCCCTGCTGCGAGCGCTGCTGCGCCCCCTGTGGTGTGCTCGTGGACCTGCTCGACTCCGGCCGCCTGCGCGAGGTGATCGCCGCGGCCCCGCCCCACATCGCCGAGATGGCGGACGGCGTCACCGATGAGTGGCTCCGCTCCCGCTGGGCATGCCAGAACAACCCGCCCTGCACCCCCGAAGACGAGGAGTGACAATGATCAACATTCTCCGGCGCCTGCTGTCCCGCCTCTTCCCCTCGCCTAGGGTCGTCGGGATGCTCCCCGCTGCCGCTCCTGAGCCCGTGATGCCGGTTACCGACCCGCTGGACCCCATGTGGCAGCCGCCCGGCGAGATGGTCGGGCCGTTGTTCTGGGAGCGTGCCACCCCGCGGCCTCCGGTTTGGGAGTGGCCCAGCTTCACCCAGGCGTGGCCCATGCTCGGCCGGTCCGAATGAGGGGCCTCTTATGCCTGCTGGTCGGGCATCGGACGATCCGCACCATCACCAACGTTCAGTGGGACGCATCGAACCTCTTCGACATTCGAGGCGAGATCCTGGGTATCAAGATCCTCTGCACCCGCTGTGGGCGGGATTTGACACCCACCAAGAACTGAGTAAGATAGGAGGTGCGGGTGGCCGGAGGCGGCGAATATCGGACCAGGTCCGACCGAGCTGCGTTCGACGGCCATTCCGCACCACGTGGGGCGGTAGCTCAACTGGAAGAGCGGGCCGTGGATCCATGGACGTGGAAGGCTCGGGAAGGCGTGCAGGGTGGCCACCCTGGGCGAGTCCCCCGAGACGGAAGCGCCACGGTGTGTGTGAGGGTTCAACTCCCTCCCGCCCCCCTCAGTTCAAGATCGGAGGGAGTCACGATGACCAACCTCGACTGGATGTACGAAGAGGACCCGGTGGACGAGGCCGCCGAGGCCGAGAACACCGCCGACGAGGAAGCCGCGCAGTTCGACGTCGCGCTCCACGACCACCTCTACCCGGCCGATGAGTACTGACCGGCTCGTTGCTCTGGCGGCCATCGTGGCCGCCCTGACGAGTGTCGCCGCGTGTGACGTGGAGCCCCCGCCGCCGACCAGCGGCACCATCACCGGCATGAGCCACGACCCCGGCCACTACGAGCACGTTCAGTCCAGCGTGTGCGTGGCCTACGACTCCAAGACGTTCCAGTGCTCGCAGAGCATCGACACCAGTTCCGACGAGTGGCACGGGCCAACGTGGACGATCTGCCTGCGCGCCGACGACGATCCCAAGCACGTCGGGTGCATCGACGTCGCCGAGGGCGTCTACAGCCAGTACACGCCCGGCGGCCACTACCCGGACGCCCGGTAACCACCACAGCACCCCTGCCCTGTGGGGCGGGGGTGTTTTGCTGTCCGTGACCTACCATGAGCGCTGATCCCTACTCACTTCCTCCCAAGGACGCCGCATGGGCTCACGCATCCTGCTCGCCACCATCGCCGCCGTCACGGCGCTGCTGGTGGCCCTCAAGTTGACCCACGTCATCCACTGGTCCTGGCTGTGGGTGCTGGCTCCGCTGTGGATCCCCGGCCTGTATCTGCTGATCGGCATCGTGCTCCTGCTCGCCCTGTTCGCCGCCGCGAGCCGGATGAAGTGGTGATCCCCGTGACCACCCTGGTCGTCGTCCTGCTCAGCGTCGCCGCCCTGGCCGTGCTCGCCGTCATCCTGACCGTCCTCGACGCCAAGCTCCGGCCCGTCAGCATCGAGGAGGTGCCCGGGCCGTGCACCTGCAAGGACTGCGCGCCGTTCGACTGGGACGCCGCCGAGCAGCAGATGGATGACCCTTCTTGACGCTTACCAAGAATCTGGTAAGCTTGGAGCTGCAAGGACAACTCCACAGTGGAAGGAACGAGCCATGGCCAAGCGCAAGACCGTCTCCGGCGATGAGGTCGACGTGGTCTACGTCCGCAAGCACCTCAAGTGGCAGCGGGGCGAGGTCGCCAAGATCAAGCGTGGGATGCGCCGCCGCGAGCGGCACGAGGCCAAAGCTGAGCTGACCCGATAGACACGACACCCCCGAGCCTGATAGCTCGGGGGTGTTTTTGCCTCTATGATCGCCGCGGCCCTCCCGCAAGCGCCGCCAGCTCGCCCTATTGATCTCCGAAGAACATGGTAACCCAGCCGTGCTCGAAACGGAGATCTTCGCCATGCGCTGTGTCCTGTGCCCCGATCGCCTCGTGACCCGCCCCGCGGTCTGCGACCCCTGCCGATCGTGGCTGCCCCGGGTGGTTGGCGACATCCGGATCCTCGCCGAGCAGTTGGCCACGCCGGAGCCCCAGGTCCGCGACAACCGGGTGGCGCCGGTCCGTGACCCGGACCGCCCCACCCACGCCCTGCGCGACCGTACCGGCCGCCTGGTGCTGCGCTGGCGCGACCCGGTGGCCCACGCCCACCCGGCCGGACCGGTGCCCGGGCTCAACCCGCAGCCCCGGGTGGCCACCTCCCATGAGGCGCCCGTCCCGATCAACGTGAGCGCGGTCGACCTCATGCTGCGCGCCCGGCCCGGTGCGGCCGGAGGTGACACGCCCTCCCTGGCCACCGCCCTGGCAGAGTGGATCGAGAGTTGGCGCTGGACCCGCGGCCTGGGCGAGGCTCAGCCGCTCCCCGCCGTGGCGGTCATGACCTACTGGCTGGCCGACCGCACCGAATGGGCCTGCGACACCTACTACCACGTCGCCGACTTTGCCGAGTCGATGCGCCGCTACCGCACCGCACTGCGTCAGGTGCTGGGCCTGGCCGACCGGCCGGAGTACAAGGCTGGGGTCGCCTGCCCCAAGTGCGGACAGCGGGCGCTCTGGCGCCGCAATGGCGAGGAGTGGACCACGTGCGGCTCCTGCTCGGCCATGCTGTCGCCGGAGGAGTACGCCGCGCAGGTCAGCACCTTGCACCACGCATCGAGTCGCGCTACTTTTTAACGCGACAGCAGGCCATGAGTCTGCCCGGAGAAGCGCCGAGCCCACCCCCCGTGGGGCTCGGCGCTTCTGCGTTCCCTGGGTGGAGGTGTGCTGGTGAATCTCGACGCCCTGGTCACTGCCCCCGAGGTATCGATCATGATGCCCGATGTCTCCCGCCACCTGGTCGCCATGTGGGCCCGCAACGGACAACTGACCGTCCGCGGCAGGCGCGGGCGCAGCCCGCTGTATCGACTCGGGGACGTGATGAGTGTCGAACGGACCATGCGCCTCTCCGGTCGAGGGCGGCCCCGTGGCGTCGCCTGAGCGGCCGGACTGCCCGAGCTGCGGCGCGCAGGTCTACCGCATGCAGCGTTCGCCGGGTGTGGTTGCCGCTTACCCCTGTAATTGCTGGCTGACCCCCGAGGCCGCCCGCCAGGCCGTCCGAGCCTGGCGTGAGCGATGAGCGATCAGCTCGCTGCGGTCCTGCGCGCCGCCCCGGACGGCGGCGACGAGCCACCCTGGGACAGCTTGGGCCCGGGCTCGATCGCACTCCCGCTCGCCATGCTCGACACCGTCGACCCCAGGCTCGTCTGGGACGGCGCGGCACTGCTGGTCGAGGGCCAGCGTTTCGCGCCGGTGCACGTCGACTGGCTGCACCGGTGCCTCTTCTGCCAGCCGATCGGGGGGTGACGATGCCGACCGTGGAGAACACCGTCACCGACGCGGCAGGGAACGCAGTCGCCGGTGCCGTCATCAAGATCGACCTCATCGCCGGGCCGGTCCTCGCCCAGCCCGGCTACACGGCCACGACCACCATCGGCCCATCGCTGCTGATCAACGCCGACAGCCTCGGGCACTGGTCGGTCACGCTGGCGGGCAACGCTGACCTCACCCCGGCCAACACGTACTACCGGATCATCGAGGCCGGATACGTCTCCTACGTGGTCGTACCTACCTCGGGCGGCCCGTACAGCCCACAGTCCCTCCTGGTCGCGCCCGCCACGCCCGCCTCCGTCGCCATCAGCGGTGTGCAGGTGGCCACCGACGGTGTGGTGGCAGGGACCCGACCAGAGATCAACTTGATCTCCGGTGCCGGTGCCGGACTGTCGGCTGCCGACAACCCTGGGGCCAACCGGGTGGACGTCACGGTGACGGCCAGCGGCGGCGGCGGGGGCAGCGGCACGCCGTCCACCACGGTCGTCTCCGAGACCAGCTACGGCCAGGCCGCCGTGGCCGGTTCGGCCATCACCTACTCCCGGGGCGACCACACGCACGGCTCCCCCGCACTCACCGCAGCCACACCGGCCGCCGAGACTCCCGGCGCCACGGGGGCGGCGGGCACGGCGACCACCCCGGCCCGGGCCGACCACGTGCACGCGTTGCCCGCGTACGGCACCACCGCGGGCACGTTCGCCCAGGGCAACGACTCCCGGATCACGGGTGCGGCCCAGAAGGCGTCCAACCTCAGCGACCTCGCCAGCCCGAGCGCGGCCCGGACCAACCTCGGCCTGGGTGGCGCGGCCACCCTGGGTGTCGGCACCACAGCGGGCACGGTGGCCGCGGGCGACGACAGCCGGATCACCGGCGCGCTCCAGGCCGCGAACAACCTCAGCGACGTGGCGCTCCCGGCGACCGCCCGGACCAACCTCGGCCTGGGTGGTGCGGCCACCCTCGGCGTCGGCACCACGGCGGGCACGGTGGCCGCTGGCGATGACGGCCGGATCACGGGCGCGGCCCAGAAGGCGTCCAACCTCAGCGACCTCGTCAACGCGGCAACCGCCCGGACCAACCTCGGCGTGCCGCCGTCGACCCGGCTGGTCTCTGCGGGGACCGGGCTCACCGGCGGTGGTGATCTTTCCGCCGACCGGACTCTGACCGTGTCCTACGGCACCGCCGCGGGCACCGCCGCCCAGGGCAACGACAGCCGGATCACCGGCGCGCTCCAGGCCGCGAACAACCTCAGCGATGTGGCCAACGCGACGACCGCGCGGGGCAACCTCGCCGCCGCGCCGCTGGCCTCGCCGACGTTCACCGGCACCGCCACCGCCCCCCGGCTGATCCTGCCGCCGGTCGCGCTCACCGACGCGGCCACGGTCGCCACCGACGCCTCGCTGGGCAACCACTTCCGCGTGACGCTCGGCGGCAACCGCACGCTGGGCAACCCGAGCAACCCGACCGACGGGCAGCGGGTCATCTGGGAGCTGATCCAGGACGGCACCGGCAGCCGGACGATCACGCTGGACACGGCGTTCGCGCTCGGCACCGACATCACCGCGGTCACATTGACCACCACGGCCAGCAAGCGGGACTTCCTCGGCGCCGTGTACAACGCCACGCTCACCAAGTGGCTGGTCATCGCCTTCGTCAAGGGGTACTGATGTCCGCCTCGATGGGCGTCGGGGCCAACTACCTGGAGCTGACCGGCGGCAGCGCGGGCGCCGCGGGCACCAGTGGGTTCACCATCGCCACCCTGGTCAGCCCCGGCGCGGGCAACAACAACGCTGGCCTGGCCACGTTGCTCAACACCGGCACCCGGCAGCGCACCGCCTTCTGGGACTCCAAGAAGGTCTTCACCGAGGGCGACTTCGGCGGCTTCGACGGTGGTCTCACCATCACCTTTGGTCAGTACTACGTGACTGTGGTCTCCAAGGCCGCAGGCGCTGGGCAGCCGGTCCGATTCGAGGTCTGGCCGTACGCCTCGGACGGCAGCGGCACGATGGCCACCGGTACCGACGGCACGAACATCGGCGACGGCCTCACGGTCAACCAGATCCGCTTCGGCCAGGCCATCAACAACGCCAACGGCCTGTACAGCGTGCTCGGCATCTGGACCAGGCAGATCACGCCGTCCGAGGCGCAGACCCTCAAGACCAACCTGTTGACGGCCTGGGCCGCCCTGAGTCCGGCCGAGCTGATCCACACCCAGGGCTGGAACGGCACCACGGGGATCACGATCGTCGGCGCCTCCACCTTCGTTGGCGTGACCGGCACGGTGGGCGTCGGCGCCGACCCGTCAGACTTCGACTTCAGCCTGGGGCCGGGCGGGTTCGATCCAAAGCGCGCCTCGGCGTTCACGCAGTTCTTCTAGGAGGTGCCCATGAGCCCGGCTGATGTCCTCGCCGCCGAGCAGGCGCTCATCGAGGCTGGTACCGCCATGGCGTGCGGCCGGGTCTGTGACTGGACCTGTCACGGCGACCTCGCCTGCCTGCGGGCTGTCCACCCGCAGGCCCCGGACAGCATGACGCCGCACCTCGGGCATGACGCCGAGGGCCAGCTCATCCAGTGGGTGCACGCATGACCGATGAGGTTTGCGCGAAGTGCGGCGTGGTGCACGACCCCACCAGGTGCAACGCGCACAGCAAGATGCAGTTGGGCGGGCAGTGTCAGCGGGCACCCATGGCGGATCAGAAGGTGTGCGCCACCCATGGAGGCAAGGCGCCGCAGGCGCTGGCCGCCGCCGCCACCCGCAACACCGACAACAAGATCCGCCAGAAGCTCGGGCAGCTCGTCTCCACGCCGGTCGCTAACCCGCTCGCTGCGCTCCAGGAGCTGGCCGGTGAGGCGCAGGCGTGGAAGGAGCTGTGCGCCCAGCACGTCGCCGAGCTGGAGCGGATGCGCTACGGCACCGAGGGTGGCGAGGCCATCCGCGGCGAGATCATCCTCTTCGAGCGCGCGATCGACCGGCTCGGGCGGCTGCTCGTCGACATCGCCAAGCTCAACATCGACGAGCGCCTGGCCAAGGTCTCGGAGATGCAGCTCGACCTGGTGGCCCGGGCGCTGACCGCCTGGATGGCCGAGTCCGGCATGGGCCCAGAGGAGCAACTGGAGGCGCGTCGCGGTGTCGCTCGGCATCTTCGCCTCATCTCTGGCTGACAAGCTCGACCCAGCCACCCCGACCCGCTCCACCGGTGGCGCTGCCCGCTGGTACGACGACCCGGTGGGTTTCGCTGACCAGTGCATCGCCTGGCCGGACGGCCGGGGCCTGACCGCCTACCAGCGGGACGTGCTGGCCGCCATCCCGGTCAAGCGCCGGGTGTCGGTGCGCGGGCCGCACGGCCTCGGTAAGACCGGCATGACAGCCATCGCCATCCTGTGGTTCGCGCTGACCCGCGACGCCGCCGGGCGGGACTGGAAGATCGTCACCACGGCGGGCGCCTGGCGTCAGCTCATCCAGTTCCTCTGGCCGGAGATCCACAAGTGGGCCCGGATGATCCGCTGGAGCGTGGTCGGCCGGGAGCCGTTCGACGAGCGCTCCGAGCTACTGGCGCTCAACATCAAGCTGCACTACGGCAGCGCGTTCGCGGTCGCCTCCGACAACGCCGTGCTGATCGAGGGCGCGCACGCCGATTCGATCATGTACGTGTTCGATGAGTCCAAGGCGGTCAGCGCAGAGACGTTCGACGCTGCCGAGGGCGCGTTCTCCGGTGCGGGCGGCGACTCGTCCAACGAGGCGTTCGCGCTGGCCATGAGCACGCCCGGCGAGCCTAACGGCCGGTTCTACGACATTCACCGCCGCGCGCCCGGTCTCGACGACTGGTGGCCCCGGCATGTCACCAAGGACGAGGCCATCGCCGCCGGGCGGATCACTGAAGAGTGGTGCCGCAAGCGCCGCGAGCAGTGGGGCGACTCCGCCGTCTACTACAACCGCGTCGAGGGCGAGTTTCACAGCTCGGACGAAGACGGCGTCATCCCGCTGTCCTGGGTCGAGGCTGCCAACGAGCGCTGGCGCGCCTGGGAGGCGGCCGGGCGGCCGGAGCCCGAGGGGCTGCGCACGATTGGCGTGGACGTGGCCCGCTCCGGCGCCGACAAGACGGTGCTGGCGCTGCGCTACGGCGCCACCATCACCGAGCTGCGCCACACCAGCAAGGAAGACACGATGCAGACCACCGGCCGGGTCAAGGGCATCGTGGACGCCAACCCGAAGATGCAGGCCGTGGTTGACGTGATCGGCATCGGCGCGGGCGTAGTCGATCGGCTGCGCGAGCAGCGCGTGGCCGTCGAGGGCTTCAACGCCAGCGAGGGCACGAGCCGCCGCGACCGCTCGCGCGAGATGGGCTTCACCAACTGCCGCTCGGCCGCCTGGTGGAACGTCCGGGAGATGCTCGACCCGGCCAGCGGTGTCGACGTGGCCCTGCCGCCCGATGACCTGCTCACCGGCGACCTCACCGCCCCGCACTGGCGAGTGGTGTCCGGCGGCAAGATCCAGGTGGAGTCCAAGGACGACATCAAGAAGCGCATCGGCCGCTCGACCGACGACGGCGACGCCGTCTGCATGGCCCTGTGGCCGCAGTCGGCGGGCTGGCTCGAAGTCAACCGCGTGGTTCGCTGTGACCACTGCGACCGGCCCTACCTCATCGACCTGCATCCGCTACGCTGCCCGCACTGCAACCGGGCCCAGGTCCAGGAGGAGTGACGTTGGCGATTGCTGTGCACCAGTACGGCCCGCAGGATGGCGCCAAGGTGCGCGTCGATGAGACGCCACAGACCCGCTACTTTGCCACCGCCGAGGCCCGGGAGTCGAAGGGCTGGGTCACCCTGTCTCGCTACGTGTTCGTCCCGCCCCGGGACGGCGCGAGGTGCGTCTACCGCTTCAGCGGGGAGGAGCAGGTGCAGGGCCCAGTGCCCGGCATGGCGACCGCGCCGGAGTGGTCGTGACCCGCGGCCGTCGCCGGGCGCGCCGCCTGCGCCACACGCTGCCACCGGTTCCGGCGCTACCGGCCGCGCCTGAGCCGGAGCCGGAACCGCCTACGGCATTGGTCTACCCCCGGCAGCTCACCACCGCCGAGCTGACCGGCGGCAAGGACGACACGCAGCTCACCGCCGAGCTGGCCGCGGCGCTGCGGAAGGTGCCCGCCTGCTCGCACTGCGGGGGTCGGCACACCAGAGCCTGTCCGCGCGTGAAGCGCATGGAGTTCCACCCGAACGGCGCGCTGGCCTCAGTCGAGTTCTGGCGCGAGGGCCAGTGGAGCGACACCGAGATCATCTGGCAAGAAGACCTGCTCAACGAGGATTAAGGGGGTCTGATGCCGCGCGATCCCCGAGCCTTGGCGAAGGCGCTGATTGCTGCCAGCCGCGAGCGCTCCACCGTTGCCGACTCGGGTATGGGTGGGTTCGCTGCCACCGGACCGTCCACCTCGCCGCTGGTGCAGAGCTACGCCGCGTGGACGTCGGGCTCACTGCCGCGCGACCCAGCCACCTTCCTGACTGGCTCGTTCGGCCCGCTCAGCCCCATGCAGCCGATGCCGATCGACCAGCCCAACCCGGACACGGACCGAGTCGATCCCCGCCGCTGGCAGTACACGCCCGGCTGGAACGTCCCGCACGGCACGCCCGGTGACGAGGGCCTCAAGCTGGCGTCGTTCGCCAACCTGCGGACCATCGGCGACACGTACAGCGTGGCCCGGGCCTGCATCCAGCTTCGTAAGGATGAGCTGCTCGGCCTCGGCTGGGACGTGGTGCCAACCAAGGCGGCCGAGAAGGCCATGCGTGGCGATGCCGCCAAGCGCAAGGAGTTCGACCAGCGGCGCGCCAAGATGGTCACCTTCTGGAAGCGCCCGGACCACCAGTACTTCAGCTTCCGGGACTGGTTCTCGGTGCTGCTCGAAGACGTCCTGGTCGTCGATGCGCTGTCGCTCTACCTGTGGCCCGCCCGGGCCAAGGGCAAGGGCGTGCTGGGCTCGAACCTGGCGCAGCTCGCCGCCATCGACGGCTCGACGATCCGCCCGTTGCTCGACGTGCACGGCGGCACCCCGTTGCCACCCAACCCCGGGTTCCAGCAGTACCTCTACGGCGTGCCCCGGTCCGACCTCGTCACCATGCACGCGGGCGAGGACATCGCCGGGATGGGTGACGCACTGACCCGGGAGTACCAGGCCGATCAGCTCATCTACCGGCCGAACACCCCGCGCAACTGGACCCCGTACGGCTTTGCGCCGATCGAGCGGGCCCTGGTGCCCATCCTGTCCGGCATCCAGCGCCAGCAGTTCCAGCTCAACTACTTCTCCGAGGGCTCGATCCCCGGCCTGTTCGTCTCGGCCGGTGACCCGAACGCCACCCCGTCCCAACTGCGTGAGCTTCAGGACGCGCTCAACGCCATGGCGGGCGATCCCGGCTGGAAGCACAAGATCATCGTGCTGCCGCAGGGCTCGCGCACCGACCCGCAGCGTCCGGCCGAGCTGGCCGGGACGTTTGACGAGATCATCATGACCCAGGTCTGCATGGCGTTCTCCGTCATGCCGATGGAGCTGGGCATCTCGCCGCGGACTTCCTCCACGCAGTCCTCCGGCGCGGCCAACCAGATGGCGAAGACGTCGCAGACCACCCAGGAGCGCAAGGGCAACGTCCCGCTGCTGGAATGGTTCGCCGACATCTTCAACCACGTCATCCAGGGCGTCTGCGGCCAGGAAGACATGCAGTGGTGGTGGGAGGGCCTGGAGCAGGGCGAGGACGAAGAGAAGAAGGTCAACGTCCAGAAGGCCAAGATCGCCACCGGTCTCATGTCGATCGACGAGGGCCGCGTCGAGGACGGTAAGCAGCCCTGGGGCCTGCCGACCACCTCGGACCCGGTGCTCATCACAGCGACCGGCGTGATCCCTTTCGGCTCGATCGACCCGAAGACCGGCCTGCCGGTCGGCCACCCCGAGCAGATGCCGCCCGGCGGCCCTCAGGGCCCCGCTGGCGGCGCCGTTCCGGCCGGTGGTCCGACGCCACCCCCGAAGCCGAAACCGGCTCCAGCGGGCGGCACAGCGGGCCGCGCGCCCACTCCGGCGCATGCCGGGGCACAGGCCAACGCCGCCACCACCGCCACCGCCTCGAAGCCCACTCCCGCGGGCGACCCGAAGGCAGTGGAGAAGAAGGTCGACACGTTCGCCGCCCTGCGGGAGCTGGACCTACTCCGGCGCCGCATCGTCAAGGGCCGCGGGCTGGACGGCTGGACCGTCGAGCACATCCCGGACGACCTGTTCGACACCCTCGACGGCACCACTGTGTCCATCGAGCGGGTGCGGACCGCGGTCAAGGGGATCGGCCTGCGGCAGCGGCGCGAGGAAGCCACCGCCGCCGGACGGGCCGCTGTGGCCAACGGCCTGCGGCGGCTCGCCGACGGGCTCAGCGGCGGCGAGGTGGCTGCGCCGGAGTTCATCGACGCCGCGGTGCAGGTGCTGCGCACCGGCATCCGCTCGGGCCTCGGCGCGGGCGCCAGCCACGCACTGGGCGACCTCGGCCAGGCGCAGCCGGTGCGCAAGTACGCCGCCGCGCCCGCGTCCTACGACTCCCGCTTCTTCCAGTACGCCGAGGCGGTCAAGTCCGGCTACGAGGCGGGTCGCGGCCTGACCACCGTCGCCTCCGGTGACGGCAAGTGGACGGCCCGCTGGGACGCCACCTCGGCACGGCCGTGCGACCTGTGCAAGGCGCGCAACGGCACCACCTACGAGATCGGCGAGATCCCGGGCTACCCGGGCATGGGCGGTTTCGGGCCCAGCGCCACGATCTGCCGGGGCGGGACCAACTGCAAGTGCGAGATCACCTACATCCACACGCCCGACGCCGACCCCTCGCCGCAGCCGGACCAGGTGGCCGCCAAGCGGGCACTGGCCGCCGGGCCGGACGCCTACGAAGCGTTCCTCGACGACCGCGCCGAGGCCATGGCAGAGCAGCAGCGGCCGTACCTCATGCGGCTGCTGCGGGACCTGCTCACCGCGGGCAGCGTGACGGTCACCCCGCTGGCGTTCCCGGCGGGCGCGGCCACCATCGCCACGGCGGGCACCCTGCCGCTCCTCGATGAGCAGATGGACTCCCAGTACGAGGCCGCGCCGGTCACCAAGCACGAGGGGCACGCCGACCGCACGCACGAGGTGTACGCCTACCTGGCCCGCCAGTACCCGGCCAGCGTGCTGGAGTGGGTGAAGGACGCCCACTGGCACGCGCCACAGGAGGTGCGGCTCGCCGACATCGACATGGACCGCCGCCCTGGCGGCGCCCGTGACGAGACCAAGGTCGGCAGCATCGAGGCTGCCCTGGATCAGGGTCACGACGTGCACCCGATCGTCCTGGTCCGCACCCCGGAGGGGTTGCCGTACCGCATCGCTGACGGCTTCCATCGCACGCTGGCACTCCGGCACGCCGGGCGGTCCGCCGTCCGGGCGTACATCGGTGACGTGGACACGACCAATGGGCCCTGGGGTGCCCAGATGAACCGGGCCAAGCTCACCAAGAGCGCGGCCGGGCCGAACGCAGCCGGGCTCGCCGTGCAGGCCAAGGACACCGGCCGGGTGCTCATGCTCCAGCGGGCCGTCGACCCCGCCGACCGCGCCAGCGGCATGTGGGAGTTCCCGGGCGGCCGACTCGATGCGGGCGAGGACGCCGAGACGGCAGCCCGCCGCGAGTTCACCGAGGAGACCGGCCTGGAGGTGCCGGACGGGAAGATCACCGGCACCTGGACCAGCCCGAACGGCGTCTACATCGGGTTCGTGCTGCGCGTCAAGCACGAGAGTGACGTCGACATCTTCGGCGACCGCGACGCCACGGTGAACCCGGACGACCCCGACGGAGACAACGTCGAGGCGCTGGCCTGGTGGGACCCGCGGCAGCTCGACCACAACCCGGCGGTGCGCACCGAGCTGGCCGACTCGCTGGCTCACGTGCTGTACGTGCTGCATCCGCCGGTGGTCGAGAAGGGCCACTCGTTGGAGGTGTTCAAGGCCGCCTACGCGGCACTGAAGGTGGACGAGGGCGCGGCAGGTGACTATCGTGCCCGGCACCTCATCCGGTGGTTCGAGCACGGCGAGGGTGCTGCCCGCATCGCCTGGGGCACCCCGGGCGACTTCGACCGGTGCGTGACCATCGCCAGCGAGCACATGACGACGGAGCAGGCGAAGGGCTTCTGCAACCTGCGCCACCACGGCGCGCTCGGTATCTACCCGGCCACCCACGCCGCCATGGAGCGGCGCGCGGAGGGCAAGGTCGCTGAGCCGGACGTGGTCAAGGTCGGCCCGAAGGGCTACATCCACGGCTGGATCTTCGTCGGTGCGCCCGGCGTCGGTGACGCCGTTCACCACCCGAAGCACGGGCGCGGGACGGTCACGCATCACGACGAGCACGGGCACGTCCACGTCCGGTTCGACTCTGGCCAGCGGCGCTCGTTCGGGACCGCGGGCGAGGGGAAGGGCGGCCTGACCCGGCGATCCGAGGCGAGCAACGACGAGTTCACCAAGCACCTGAAGGCCGCCGCGGCGGCCAACCGGCGTGGTGACCACGCGGCAGCGGCCGAGCACTACCGGCGTGCGGCCGAGGCGGCCAGTCACCCGAAGATCAAGCAGGAGATGCTGGACCGAGCCAAGCGGGATGCGGCCAAGGTCGAGCCGGTGGAACCGGCCAAGCCTGCTCACGCCGTGCAGTTGCGGCCGGAGACGCACGCCGCGGTGCGCGCGGCTCACTCGGCGCTGCCGAAGAGCCGTGAGGAGTGGGACGGCCTCTTCCGCAAGGAGATTGAGGGCGGCCCGAAGCGTGCCATCGACCAGCGGGTCATCGACCTGAAGCAGGATCTGGACAGTGACCAGATCGCCCTGGATCAGGCCAAGGAGATGCTCCAGCGTGAGACCGAGCGGATCACCAACTCGCTGAAGCGGCGCGGCGTCAGCCCTCGGACCAACGCCTACAAGCAGGAGGTGGCGGACTATGTTCGCCCCCACCAGCAGGAGGTCGAGCGGGCCGAGCGGAACGTGAACCGCTCTCGGGTCTTCTACGAGAACATGAAGGAAGCCGCCGAGGATGACACGATCCTTGACTCCATGGGGGCGGTTTCGGCTGCCGCACTCCGGCGCAAGCTGGCGCCGAAGTATGAGTCGCTGTACCCGAAGGACGCCCGCGACTACCGCATGCCTCCGGCTGAGCTGAAGGCGCATCACGAGCGGGTCATGGCGGCCGGTAAGGCGATCCGCGAGGATCTCCAGAAGGCGTTCGACACCGACCCGCAGATCTCCGAGATCGCCGCCCGCCTGAACAAGCTGCACGACAAAGAGGGCTTCACCGCAGGCAAGACCATGCAGGACAAGATCGCCAACCGGCGCGAGATCGCCCGGCTGAAGATCGAGCAGCGCCGCCGCCAGAAGGAGCTGGTGCACGACGCGCTCGGGCAGTTGCGGCCGTTCGGCGGCGCGACGCATGCCGACGTGCAGGCGGCGACGGATGCCGACATCGCCCGGATGCCCGGCAGTTGGCGGGACCAGGGCATGGAGGCGCAACGCGCTCGCGCCGACTGGCGGGAGCAGCTCACTCACGGCGAGCAGCACTTCCCGAAGGACTGGATCACCACGTCCAGCGGCAAGCCGCTCGACGTCATCTCCAGCCACCGCGCGTTCCACATCGAGGGGTACGGCCGTCCGGGCGCCACCGTGCTGGCCATGAACACCGACGCGGGCGAGCCGGGGGTGTATGACGGCGCGTTCGGCACCAAGATCCAGGAGATCACCGTGCACGAGATGGGCCACCGCATGGAGGTGACCATCCCGGGCCTCACGGCACTGGAGTTCGCCTACGTGCGCTCCAAGACCACCGACGCGCACGGCAACGTCGAGATGCCGACGAAGCTCAAGGACCTCTACGGCGGCAGCTACTCGGATCGTGAGATCACGTTCAAAGACGAGTTCCCCAACGCCTACACCGGCAAGACGTACGAGCGCGGCGGCAAGGACTCGGACCCGGCCTCCCGGGCCTGGGAGGCGTTCCAGGTCGGACTCCAGGACGTCTACGGGCGCAGCACGTCGCGGTACGGTGACGAGTCGCTCCAGCACTTCACGCTGGGCGTGCTCGCCACCCTGCACCGCCTGGAGGAGTCATGACCTGGAAGGTCGCGGGCGACCGCGGCACCTACGTGGAATGGACCGGTGGCGGCTACACGGCCGATCCGGACAGTGACCTGGACATCCAGGTGGCACTGGCGGACGGCCTGACGGTCATGGCCACCGCCACCGGTCCCGCGTATCTCCCCACCGGCCCCGCCGATGAGTTCGGCGTCTACCTGCTCGCCCGCACGCTGGTTCCCGGCTCGAAGCTGGTCAGCGGCACACCCCCGCACAAGGATCTGCCTGGGGCGCTCACGCCGGAGGGCGCTACCCCCTGAGAGAGGAAACCGCCGTGCTCGATTTTGAAGACCTCGACGAGCAGGTGGAGTACCTCACCCACCTGACCAAGTCGGCCAATCCCGCGATGGCCGAGCAGGCCCAGGAGGCCCTCGATCGGATTGTCAAGGTCGGCCCGCATGGCTATACCCATGGCTGGATTCACGTCGGCCCGGCGCTCGCTGGCGTCCCTGTGCACCACCCAGAGCACGGCCGCGGCATCGTGACGCAGGTGGACAGGTCCGCGAACCGGACTCATGTCCGATTCGACAACGGCAGGGAGCACAGCTTCGAGCGCGGCCCACAGCGCGCTGTAGGCGCAACGGACGACTTCGTTTCGCGTGACGAGTCGCACCCGTCAGCGCCAAAGCCGTCACTCAACGAATTCCTCGCCAATCGGGCCGCATTCTGGGGAGGTCAGATGGGCAAGATGCAAGGCAACGATGACCTCGACGAGCAGGTGGAGTACCTCACCCACCTGACCAAGTCGGCCAATCCCGCGATGGCCGAGCAGGCCCAGGAGGCCCTCGATCGGTTGGCCCGGGCTGACGTCATCAAGGTGGGCCCCAAGGGCTACATCCACGGCTGGATCCACGTTGGCACCCCCGCCGCCGGGGCCCGCGTACTGCACCCGCAGCATGGCCGCGGCACGGTGACGCACCACGAGGGTGGCCGCGCGCACGTGCGATTCGACTCCGGCGCCAAGCACAGCTTCGAGCACAAGCCGGACGGCAGCAAGGACACCTTCAAGCCTCGTGGTGCCGGGCCGATGACCGATCAGGAGTTCGTGGATCGGGCCAAGCGGGTTGAGGCGGCGTCCGCGCTGGCCAAGACCCACGCCACCGAGCACACGCACATGACGAACGGCGCGTGGAACCCGGACCGGGTGAAGATGCACAAGGAGATCGTGGACGAGCTGTACGCGAAGCACGCGCACGTCCCTAACGAGGGCAAGGCGGTCATCGCTGGTGGCCTCGGCGGCGCGGGCAAGAGCACGGTACTCGCCAAGCACGCGGGTATCGACTCGTCGAAGTTCCTCACGGTCAACCCGGACGACATCAAAGAGGAGATGGCCAAGCGGGGCATGGTGCCTGACGTGCCCGGCTACGCTGACCTCTCCCCGATGGAGCGCGCCACCTTCATCCACGAGGAGTCCGGCGACATCGCCCAGATGCTGGCGGACAAGGCGTACCAGGACAAGAAGAACATGATCTGGGACATCACGATGTCCTCGGGCAGTTCGGTCCAGAAGCGGGTCGACGCGCTGCGCAAGCGCGGTTACGGCGACGTCAAGGGCGTGTTCGTGCACATCCCGGCCGAGACCTCCGTGGAGCGGGCCATGGCCCGCTACCGGCGCGGCGTGGATCAGTTCCAGGCGGGCAAGGGGCACGGCGGCCGGTACGTCCCGCCGCACATCATCCGCAAGCAGAAGACCAGCGGCGGCAACACGGTCAACCGTGAGGTGTTCGACAGCCTCAAGCCGAGCTTTGACGACTGGTCCATGTACGACAACAGCGGCTCAGCGCCGGTCCACGTGGAATCGAAGGGATAGCCTGAAGCCATGGCGACAGTGACCCAGATGCTCGATCGCCTCACGTCGGGCCGGGCGACCCTCGACGAGGTGGCCGCCGACTTCGCCCAGCGGAGCTGGCCCAAGCGCCCGCCCCTCACCGAGGCCCAGCGGCACGGCGTGGACGACATCGACCCGCCGGACGAGAACAGTTGGGCCGCGGTGCACGCGGACTCCCGGCTCTCCCCGCAGGAGTACGAGACCCTGTTCAACGCGATGCAGAAGGCCCGGCAGTAGCTGCCGGGCCTTCGGGCTGATCAGTGGTGGTAGTTGGGGGACGAGCGCGGGCAGTCACAGCCGTGCCAGTTGGGGCAGTCGGCGTAGCAGAGGTTGGGGTAACGGTCCCAGTCGACCGCGATGAGGTGGAGCGCAAGGGCCGCGAGGTTCAGCATGGCGAGTTCCTTTCTCAGTGGGCGTTTTCGGCGAGCCAGGCCCGCCCGGCCGCGGTCAGGGTGACCGGGCAGCGGCGGCTGACACTCTCGTGCTCGGCCAGGCCCGCCTCGACCAGGCGGTTGACCGCGGCCTTGCAGCGCTTCCAGTCCTTGAAGCCGACGGTCACGGGGGCGTACCGCAGGTAGGTCCACTGGGTCGGGGCGCCGGTCGAGCGCTCCCGTCCGGGCTTGTAGAACACGTTCCCGGCGGCAACGGCGGCGAGCGCCTCGCGGTCTTCCTTCTTCACGGCCTGTTCCCTTCTCGGTGACAAGCCGAGTTTACCACGTTCTTAGTAAGTCGGCAACAGCCTGGCTCTCTTACCCGAATTTTGGTAAGATTGAGCCATGGAAAAGAAGACACTTACCCCCGCTGAGCGGCTGGCCAAGCGTGTTGCCGCGCTCGATACGCCGCGCCTCGTTGAGGTACACGGCGAGACGCTGAAGCAGTACTACGCCGGGGCGCTGCCCGAGGCTGAGCCCCTGTCGATCGTGATCAACGCGCTGGTGGCCGAGATGGAAGACCGCGGCGTCGAGTTCAACCTCTGCTGCTACTGCCCGAAGCCGCACCACGACGAGCAGATCTGCGACCGTGACGGCCGCCCCAGCCCGCTCACCGAGGCGGCCGACCTGATCATGGAAGGGATCGCACGTGTTCGAGTTTGAGCCCGACATCGACGAGCAGATCGAGTACTTCGAGCGGCTCACCAAGGCCGCCGATGTGGCCACCCGCGAGCACGCGTTCGCCGAGCTGGACCGGATCGCCACGGTCGACCTGGAGAAGGTCGGCCCGAAGGGCTACATCCACGGCTGGATCTTCGTGGGTGCGCCCGGTGTCGGCGGCCGGGTGTTTCACCCGCACCACGGCCACGGCACTGTCAGCCGCCACGGCAAGCGCACCGTCGGGGTCCGGTTCGACTCCGGCAAAGAGCACGCGTTCGAGCACACCGCCCGCGGCGCCCGCCACGGTGAGACGGTCGGCCACTTCGGCCACCGCCTCGACGGCCGCACCGGCAAGCCGGTCCGCGGTGCCGAGGTCAAGCCCGAGGTCAAGCCCGAGGTCAAGCCCGAGGTCAAGCCCGACGGTGGCGACGACATCTCGCGGCACATCAAGGCGCCCATTTCGATGGATCTCTTCGAGAGTGGCCGTAGCGGGCAACTGGACGTCGAGGGCGTGGTAAACCCGGACGGTAGCCAGGCTGTCGTCGACATCCATCGCGGCAACGACGGTCGTTCGTGGCAGGCAGACCTGCCGGACGGTGGCAGCATCACCGCGCGCAACCCGGGCGAGCTGGCCCGGCGTGTCGCCAACCACTACGGCGTCTCCGGCCGGGTGTCCATCGTCGATGAGCACAGCGGCAAGCACACGCAGGAGTTCGAGCACGAGGTCCTGTCGAAGGAGCCGAAGAAGCCTGCCGCCCCGAAGGCCCCCAAGGAGCGCGCTCCTGGCGAGGCCCGGCGCGGCGACATCGTGGTGGTCCACACGCAGTCCCTGGAGGGCACCCGCGATGGTCGCGGCCGGACCGTGCACCGCATGCAGGTCGCCCAGGTCACCTCCGTGACCCGGGACGGCAAGGTCAAGGAGTACCGCGAGGCGAACCGAGGCGAGGGCGTCCGCCCGGCGAACGTCAAGCACGATCCGCGCAGCACGCAGTACCACATCATCCCGCAGGAGAAGATCGACGTTCAGGCGGCGCTGGCCACCGCGGCGGCCAACCCGTGGAACACCGGCGGCGACCACACCGGCAAGCCGTACTACTCCATGGACGAGGTCCGGGCGGCGATGAAGCCGCACCTGCGCGAGGAGAAGCCCGCGGAGCCGAAGGGGCCGGATCACCTCGACCTGGCCCACACGGCGATCAAGGAGGGGCGGCACGCCGACGCCGTCAACCACCTCACTGCCGCCGCCAACGCGGCGCCGGACAGGGCGAGCCGCGACGCGATCCTGGCCCAGCGGGCCACGCTGAGCGCTCGCCTCATGGGCAAGCCGGAGCCGAAGAAGCCCGCGGTCAAGCCGATGCCGGACCCGCCGTCCAACGACATGCGCGAGCGACTGGCCCTCTTCACCCCGGAGCAGCAGGCCAGCTTGCGCGCCGAGGCGCAGGAGCTGCGCGACACGCAGGGCGTGTCGGCGGCCGGAGCCTGGCGGGCCGTGGTCGAGGGTGCCGAGCAGGATCGGCTGAGCGGCCGAGGCCGGTACGCCGGTACGAAGCCGCCCGAGCCTGAGCGGCCGATGCGCTCTGCCAGCGAGGAGATTGCGGACGCCAAGGGCGAGCGCAAGGTCGGCGACCCGGAGCACCCCCGCGGCCCGGCCGACTACACGGTCACGCAGCACCCGGCGGTGAAGCGGGCCGAGCAGGCTGTGCACCGCTCGGCGCACGGCACCGGCGTGGCCAGTCCGGCCGCGGTCAAGCAACTGCACGACGCCTACCGCACGGCGGGTGCCGCGCACGCCGACGACTCCGCGAACAGCACGTGGCGGAACCTCGACCGCAATGAGCGGATGCACGCCATCACCGATCCGGAGGCCGGAAACAGGGTGCTGGCTCACCTCGCCGAGGTACACCGGCACACGCGCACCCGCAACGACCCGGCCGCCTCGAAGGAGACCAAGGCGGCGCACGCTGAGGCCGCCGACAAGGCGTACCGGGGCGTGCACAGCGTCCAGGCGGCCACCGAATTCCGGGAGCGGCAGGACGCCCGGCGCATGGCGGCACAGAACCGGATCA
>Ga0105250_10000455_pt1 | contig 29419 bp, 28 predicted proteins | sample KBSS54metaG_FD_80425 | JGI IMG/M metagenome (GOLD analysis project Ga0105250, IMG submission 80425) | Switchgrass rhizosphere microbial communities from Kellogg Biological Station, Michigan, USA - KBS S5-4 metaG | ecosystem: Host-associated > Plants > Roots > Rhizosphere > Soil | place...
CAAAACGTCTTTAAATTATTCATGAGCCGTAGTGAAGCCGCCGCATCCAAACGCAATATTAGCGGTTTCTTTCTCAACGGAAACTCTTACGAAGTCGAACGCTGGATAAAAACCCGCAAAGGACAGCGGCTATTTTTGTTTCGCAATAAATTCGTCCACAGTGGCAGTGGCAAGAACGAAATCTATCTGATTTGTTCTGGTACCGACATTACCGAAGAACGCCGCGCACAAGAACGCCTGCGAGTGCTGGCAAATACCGATACGATTACCGGCCTTCCCAATCGCAATGCCATTAATGACCTCATCACTGCCGCTATCGATAATCGCGGTGAAACTCAGGCTGGCATCGTTTATCTGGACCTCGATAACTTTAAAAAAGTGAACGATGCTTATGGCCATATGTTTGGCGATCAGCTTTTGCAGGCGGTGTCGTTAGCGATTTTGAGTTGTCTTGATGATGGGCAAATTCTGGCGCGCCTTGGGGGTGATGAGTTTATTGTTCTGGCTACTGACACTTCGCAAGCCACTCTGGAAGCGATGTCGTCGCGAATTTTAACCCGCCTGAAGCAACCTTTCCGTATCGGGTTAATTGAAGTTTACACCGGTTGTTCGTTAGGTATTTCGCTGGCTCCCCAGCATGGTGAAGACCGGGAAAGCATTATTCGCAACGCAGATACCGCGATGTATACCGCAAAAGAGAGCGGGCGCGGCAAGTTCTGTGTCTTCTCACCGGAAATGAATCAGCGGGTCTTTGAATACTTGTGGCTCGATACCAACTTACGTAAAGCGCTGGAAAACGATCAGCTGGTTATTCACTACCAGCCGAAAATGACCTGGCGCGGCGAAGTCAGAAGCCTGGAGGCGTTGGTTCGCTGGCAATCGCCGGAGCGTGGTTTGATTCCCCCACTGGACTTTATTTCCTATGCAGAAGAGTCCGGTTTGATTGTTCCGCTTGGCCGCTGGGTAATGTTGAGCGTGGTTCAACAGGTGGCGAAATGGCGCGATAAAGGTATCAACTTACGCGTCGCGGTGAACGTGTCTGCACGTCAGTTAGCAGACCAAACAATCTTTAGCGATTTGAAGCAAGCACTCAAAGATCTCAACTTTGAATACTGCCCGATCGATGTCGAACTCACAGAAAGCTGCTTGATTGAAAACGAAGAGTTAGCCCTTTCGGTGATTCAGCAGTTCAGTCGTCTTGGTGCCCAGGTGCATTTGGATGACTTTGGAACGGGTTATTCCTCGCTTTCTCAACTCGCTCGTTTCCCGATTGATGCCATTAAACTCGACCAAAGTTTCGTGCGCGATATTCATAAGCAATCTGTTTCCCAGTCGCTAGTGCGTGCCATCGTTGCAGTGGCGCAGGCTTTGAATTTGCAGGTGATTGCTGAAGGGGTGGAAAACCAAAAAGAAGATGCCTTTCTGACTAAGAATGGTGTCAACGAACGGCAAGGTTATCTGTTTGCGAAACCCATGCCCGCAGCCGTATTCGAACGTTGGTTAAAACGTTATCAAGCCAGAACTGCACGTTAACTGATTTATCAAACAGATAAGTGCCATATCATCCACCTGATATGGCACTTAATAGTGCAGCAAAGTTAGTTTTGGTTAGCCCTTTGAGCAAAAACCTCTTTTGCGGCAAACAGCCCGTTAAGTGCGCATGGGAAACCGGCATACACCGCCATTTGCATCATCACTTCAACAATTTCTTGCTCTGAATTGCCAACATTTAATGCCCCTTGAATATGCACTTTGAGCTGTGGTGTCGCATTGCCAAGCGCTGTCAGTGCTGCAACCACCGCAATCTCTCTGGATTTCAAATCGAGACCTGGGCGTGAGTAAATATCACCGAAGGGGAACTCAATCAGCAGTTTTGCGAAATCTGGTGCAATGTCGCTCAAGCTGTTAATGACATTTTCACCTGCATTTCCATCAACTTCTTTTAATTTTGCAAGACCACGTAAGTAGCGTTCGTTTTCCATTTTTTAATCCTTTCAGTTATGGGATGAACGCACTCTAAATTTTCCGCAGCACAGTATCCAATACCCTTTTTGTGATACCTTTTCGGTATGAATGATGCAATCGATCTGCGACAACTTCGTTATTTTCTGGCAGTGAGTGAAGAACTCAATTTCAGCCGTGCTGCGTTACGCCTGCATATTTCGCAACCGCCTTTAAGCCGACAGATCCGCCAACTGGAAGAGCAGCTTGGCGTACAATTATTTCTACGCAGTAAAACTGGGGTGACACTTACCGAGGCGGGTGCAGCATTTTTGCCGGAAGTAAAACTGACTTTGTTGCAGGCTGAAAAAGCGATTGCGGTTGCCCGTGCGTCGAAAGGTCAGGATGGTGGAAGGTTTGTTATCGGCTACACCACAGTGTTCGAACGCAGCATTATCCCTAATGTAACAAATGAATTGACCCAACGTTTTCCAGACTGGCACATCCTCTCAAAGGGAAACTATTCCGTTAATCTGATTCGTGAAGTGCAAAATGGCACGATGGATGCCGCGTTCGTTGGTTTGCACTCCGATACCCAAGATCTGGCTGTCGAAAAAATCATAAATGACCCGTTAGTCGTGGCTATACCCCAGCATCATCGACTTGCAGCGAAACGTAGCTTAAGTTTCGACGACCTTCGTGGCGAAGCGATATTCTGGTTCGAAAGGCGTATGAATCCTGGTTTTTATGATCATTGTCAGGCGTTTTTCCAGCGCATCAATTTCAAACTTAATGTGATCCCTGAGCCAGCAGATCATCACATCATGCTGGGGCTAATTGCCGAGGGAAACGGGATCGCGCTAGTTCCTGCATCATTGCAATGTATCAAGCGGCAAGGCGTGGTTTTTCGTAAGTTGAGGGAAGAATCTCATCACCTGACGATGGGCATCGCTGTCGTCTGGTCCAGGGAAAATCAGTCGCCTGTTCTGAAAACGTTTCTTGAACAGGTTCATTGTTCCCCTGAACCGCGCAGCAAAAAGAAGACGCCATTCTGAAGAACAGCGCCAACCAACGGCAGAGCCGTATTACAACACTCTTAAACCTTAACTCGCTTTACGCAATACCGTTGCAGTATGGCGGTTTTGCAACTGCACCAGTCTTTCCATATAAGCAATATCCTTAGCTTCGAGGCAGAATGCGGCATCCACCCAGTCTTCAGTGATATCCATTAATTCCGAACGAGGTAACTGGAGGACACGTTGACGGGCGCGCAACATTGCCCGAACACCATTTAGCTTAGGCTGCAAGGTATCGATAAAGGTTCGCGTCGCAAGGTAACCCTGGCCCGGTTCAAATAATTCATCCACCAGGCCAAATTGCTGATGCCACTCAGCGGTATGTGACTCCCCTTTATAAATCAGCTCCTCAGCCAGTTTCATACCAGAGCGACGGGCAACCAGTGAATACGCTCCCATTCCAGGGAACAGGTTAAAGGCGATTTCCGGGAACCCCATGCGCGCATCCCGTTGTGCCAGGACAAAATGGTGCGCAAGTGCGGCTTCAAACCCGCCTCCTAATGCACTCCCTTCGACCATTGCAAGGCTAATCGCTCCACTATCAAAACCGCGGGAAGCCGCATGGACGCAGTCCACACAAGCGCGAGCATAAGCACGAAGTGCTTCACGACGGCCTTGCTGAATTGATTCAACAAAGAAGCCCAAATCGCCCCCCGTGTTATACATGCCTTGCACCAATGAGCCGGTCACCCAAAAATCAACGACAAAACCCTCCTGCTGCACCAGATACCGCAGGTTCATGATTTCTTCGATTAATTTATGGTTGAAACAAGGGCGAGGTTGAGCTCGTAACATCATCCATACAGTGCGTCGTTCTACTTCATAATAGCCAGACAATTGAGTGAATCGAGTAGTGTCCGTGAACAATTTGCAAGTTGGCTGGTTAATGACTGTCATTATCTTATCCTCATGTTATGAAAGCGCGTTACACGCAGGATCAGACTAATCCACTACTGCATTGGTATGAATGTATTGGAGTATTTAATAATTATTACTTATGTATTATTCGATAATTGATTGATGGATAAGAGTAAAAAAGCGCCTTAGCACCTTCTCTTTTGAGGGCTTTTTTTGCATTATGACGGTAACTTTTTCCCGAAAAACAGGATGCACTATGCCGACAGTGGACCCTCTGCAACTCGCAAAGCGTATTGATACCGTGCTGGATATTTTAGTGGGAGGCGATCATACGTCAGCCATTAATAACCTGGAGATTTTGAAAGCTGAATTGCTACTCATCGCAAATGGTGATGAACAAAAAGAAAGCGACTTAAAAAAGTCGCCCTGGGAGATTTGATCTGCTGCCGGCGAAAACCGGCACAGTTTTACAAGCTCAGTGAACCAAACGCCCCTTGCCAGTCCTTTTCGAATGTTGCAATCGCAGCATTCACCGCAGGTGTTGTCAGCAATTGCTCAGTGACATCAACCGGTAACGTAATCGCTTCACAACCCGCCAACAGGCAAGACATAGCCTGATGCGGCGTACGGAAACTGGCAGCCAGAACTTTCGATTGTGGTGCATGAAGCGTCAGCAATTGCTGTAAGTCCTGCACCATTTGAATACCATCGCCACCCTGTGCGTCCAGGCGGTTCACATACGGTGCGACATATTCTGCACCTGCCAGCGCTGCCAGTAAGCCTTGCGCGGCACCATAAACCGCTGTCCCGAGTGTTGGGATGCCCAGTGCTTTTAATTGCTTCATTGCCGCCAGGCCTTCGACTGTGGTTGGAACTTTCACCACCAGACCCGGAACGCGTTTCACCAACAACTCAGCTTCTTTCACCATGTCATCAGCTTGTGCGGCAATGACTTGAGCAAATAATTTGCCTTCGCCACCCAGCGCATCCTGCAACGCGGGCAACACTTCCCAAAGGGAAATGCCCGCTTTAGCTACAATTGATGGGTTGGTAGTCACGCCCTGCAAAGGCAAAACACGCGCTAAGCGTTTCACTGCGGCAACGTCAGCAGTATCTAAATACAGTTCCATAAACTCTCCAGATTTGTCGAATATCTCATTGCTCACATCATAACGTCACTGTCTGTTCCTTTGCTGATCGAAATCAATAAAACTTTCATTCGAAAGTAATCTAATTTACGAACAGAACATAAAGGCGGACTTATGCTATTTAATATCCAACGTTACTCAACACATGATGGTCCAGGTATCCGCACCGTGGTGTTCCTGAAAGGCTGCTCCTTAGGCTGCCGCTGGTGTCAGAATCCTGAAAGCCGTGCACGCAGTCAAGACGTTCTGTTTGATGAGCGCCTATGTCTTGCAGGCTGTGAGTTATGCCCACAAGCGGCTCCCCACGCTATCAGCCGTGTTGACGACTCGTTGGTTATCGCACGTGAGAAATTGCTGGCTGACGATATGGCCGCACTGGCCGACTGCTGCCCCACTCAAGCATTAAGCGTGTGCGGTGAGACACAGAGTGTTGATGCCATCATGCAGAAAGTCTTACGTGATAAACCGTTCTACGAACGTAGCGGTGGCGGTATTACGCTTTCCGGTGGCGAACCTTTTATGCAGCCTGATATTGCTGAAGAACTGCTGCGAAAAAGCAAAGAAGCGAGGATTCATACCGCTGTCGAATCTTGCTTGCATGTACCCTGGAAATATATCGAACCGACGCTCGAACATCTCGATTTGCTGCTCGCGGATCTCAAACATGTTGACGCGAAGCGTTTCAAACAATGGACCGATGGCAGCGCCGAACGCGTGCTGGATAACTTCCGCAAGCTGGCGGCACGCAATGTCGAAATGACGATACGGGTGCCATTAATCCCTGACTTTAATGCTGATGAGCAATCTATTCGTGCCATCTGCGATTTTGCCGCCGATGAAATTGGCGTCAAAGCGATTCACTTTTTGCCTTACCACACTTTAGGTATTAACAAATACAAGCTCCTGAATCTCCCTTATACGGCCGCGCACCAACCGCTTGATGCGCCAGAACTGCTGCAATTTGCTGAGCAGTACGCAAGCCAAAAAGGGATGACCGCCTGGATAAGAGGATAAACCGATGACCCAACTGAATCTGAACACCTTAAGCCAACGCATCAAAGATCATAAAGAAGCGTTGATTCATATCGTTAAGCCGCCGGTTTGTACTGAGCGCGCACAACACTATACGGCGATTTATCAGCAACATCAGGACAAGCCATTACCCGTGCGCCGCGCCCTCGCCCTCGCCCATCACCTTGCTGAACGTACTATCTGGATTAAGCATGATGAGCTGATTGTCGGGAACCAGGCAAGCCATGTGCGCGGTGCACCATTTTTTCCTGAATATACGGTAGGTTGGATCGAAACCGAGATCGATGAACTGGGCGACCGCCCTGGCGCTGGCTTCTCGATTTCAGATGCAGATAAAGCGGTAATGCACGAAATTTGCCCCTGGTGGCGCGGCCAGACGGTACAAGATCGCTGCTACGGAATGTTCACCGATGAGCAAAAAGAGTTGCTGGCAACCGGGATTATCAAAGCCGAAGGCAATATGACCTCTGGCGATGCGCACCTGGCGGTCAACTTCCCGCTGTTGCTGGAGCTAGGTATTGATGGTTTACGTGCCAAAGTCGCTGAGCGCCGCTCACGCCTGCATCTCACCGACTGGGAAGATTTGCATAAAGAACAGTTCCTGAAAGCTATCGATATTACGTTTGTCGCGTTAAGCGATCATATTCAGCGTTTTGCGGTGCTTGCTAAAGAATTGGCGGCCAGCGAAAAACGTGTTGCACGCCGTGACGAGTTACTGGCCATGGCCGAAAACTGCGAGCTGATTGCCCACCAAAAACCGACCTCGTTCTGGCAGGCTTTGCAATTAAGTTACTTCGTGCAGTTAGTCTTGCAGATTGAGTCTAACGGTCACTCCGTTTCGTTTGGTCGCCTGGACCAGTTTCTGTATCCGTGGTATCGCCGCGATGTTGAACTCGAGCAAACTTTGGGTCGTGACCAGGCTATCGAGTTGCTGCAAAGCTGTTGGCTGAAGTTGCTCGAAGTTAACAAGATTCGTTCAGGTTCCCACTCGAAAGCATCTGCTGGTAGCCCGCTATACCAAAACGTGACCATTGGTGGCCAAACGCTAGTAAATGGTGAGGCCGTAGACGCGGTAAACCCACTCTCTTACGCCATTCTTGAATCATGCGGCCAGTTACGTTCAACACAGCCAAACTTGAGTGTGCGCTACCACGCAGGGATGAGTAATGACTTCCTCGACGCTTGCGTGCAGGTGATTCGCTGTGGTTTCGGGATGCCAGCGTTTAACAACGATGAAATCGTCATTGAAGAATTTATCAAACTGGGCGTCAGCCGCGAAGATGCTTATGATTATGCCGCTATCGGCTGTATCGAAACGGCGGTTGGTGGCAAGTGGGGTTATCGTTGCACAGGCATGAGTTTCATTAACTTCGCGCGGGTGATGTTGGCGGCGCTGGAACATGGGCGCGATGCAACCAGCGGTAAAATCTTCCTGCCACAACAACATGCGCTCTCAGCAGGCAACTTCACCCAGTTTGATCAGGTGATGAACGCCTGGGATACACAGATTCGCTATTACACTCAGAAATCCATCGAAATCGAATGTGTTGTTGATACCGTTCTGGAAGAAAATGCCCACGATATTCTTTGCTCTGCACTGGTGGATGACTGTATCGAACGCGGTAAGAGCATTAAGCAAGGCGGCGCTAAGTATGACTGGGTTTCAGGTCTGCAAGTCGGTATCGCCAACCTTGGCAACAGCCTTGCTGCGGTGAAAAAACTGGTGTTCGAACAAGGTGTCATTGGCCAGCAACAATTAGCCGAAGCGCTGGCAAATGATTTTGACGGTTTGACGGGTGAGCAACTGCGCCAACGCCTGATTAACAACGCGCCAAAATATGGTAACGATGAAGACGATGTCGATTTACTGCTGGCGCGCGCTTATCAGACGTACATTGATGAGCTAAAGCAGTATCACAATACTCGTTTTGGCCGCGGGCCTATCGGCGGGACATATTACGCAGGGACCTCTTCAATTTCTGCAAACGTGCCGTTTGGTGCTGCAACCATGGCAACACCAGATGGACGCAAAGCGACAACACCGCTGGCTGAAGGAGCAAGCCCCGCTTCAGGAACCGACCGCCTTGGGCCAACAGCCGTAATCAGTTCAGTGGGCAAATTGCCAACCAGTGAAATTCTGGGCGGTGTGCTACTGAATCAGAAACTGAATCCGGCGACACTGGATAACCCACGCGACCGCGAAAAGTTGATGATTATGCTGCGGACTTTCTTCGAAGAGCATAAAGGCTGGCATGTACAATACAACATTGTTTCCCGTGAAACCCTGTTAGATGCCAAACAACATCCTGATAAGTATCGCGATCTGGTGGTTCGTGTAGCAGGTTATTCTGCTTTCTTTACCGCCTTATCTCCGGACGCTCAGGATGATATTATAGCCCGCACAGAACACACACTTTAATAATCCAGGCGGTGCTTTATGCACCGCCCAAAATTTGGCTGACATGAATTCCAGACAACAAATTATTTTACAGATGGTGATTGATCAAGGTCGCATGAGTGTGACCGATCTCGCTAAAAAAACCGGAGTCTCAGAAGTGACCATTCGCCAGGATCTCAATCTTCTGGAGAAAAAAAACTATCTGAAGCGTATCCATGGCTATGCCGTTCCGCTGGATAGCGAAGACGTTGAAACGCGAATGATGAACAATTATTCGCTTAAACGGCATCTCGCTGATTTTGCAGCGACTTTAGTTAACGATGGCGAAACGATTTTTATCGAGAATGGCAGTTGTAATGCGCTGCTGGCACGGGCACTGGCCGAGCAGAAAAAAATCACTCTGATTACTGTCAGCAGTTACATTGCTCATCTTCTGAAAGATACTGACTGTGAAGTTGTTTTGCTTGGCGGCATCTACCAGAAAAAAAGCGAAAGTATGGTTGGGCCTCTGACACGTCAATTTATCCAGCAGGTACACTTCAGCAAAGCGTTCATCGGCATTGACGGTTTCTTGCCTGAAACTGGATTCACCAGCCGCGATATGATGCGTGCCGACGTGGTGAATACCGTGTTGGAAAAAGGCAGTGAAATCATTGTTCTGACAGACAGCACCAAGTTTGGTGCGATGCACCCCTACACGCTGGGGCCGATTTCATGTATCAATCGCGTGATCACTGATGACGGTATTAGCGAAATCACCGGTCAGCAACTGCAAGACACTGGTGTTCAAGTTAATATTGTTAAACAATTTCCCATTACGTAATCACGACGTTTAACTGCCTGCATCCCCCGCAGGCAGTCCTCATATCAGAATTATCCTGCACACCCTTTAAGATTATTTACCTGTTGTAATCCACCGTATAAATTAGAATATTTAACAGCGATATAACAGAACGTGATAATCACTGGCGTTATCTTTTAGGTCTATATCGACATGCAGTTTCACGGTAACTTTCTTTAAGTAGGTTAATTGCCTCTATACTTAAAGTGACTTATTTCCGTGAATCAATAATTCAGGAGAGAGTATTATGACCTTAAATAACAAAAAAATTGCTGCCGTTGCTTTGGCCTTGACCGTTGCGATGTCTTTGAGCGCCTGTTCTAACTGGTCTACACGTGACCGTAACACTGCGATTGGTGCCGGTGCAGGTGCTGTAGGTGGCGCGGTCTTAACCGATGGTAGTGCATTGGGTACCTTAGGTGGTGCGGCGGTTGGTGGTATTATTGGCCATCAGGTGAGTAAATAATTTTTGCTGCCAGCAAAAGCGTAAACGCTTTAATAATTATAAAAGCTATAATATTCAGGTCTGACTCCCGGCAGTCATAATAAAAGGCCACGGTAATTTTACCGTGGCCTAATTATTTTAGATTTCGATAGGTGAATCAACCGCCTGCTAATTTTACCTTCATACCTTTAGCTTCAAGCAGTGATTTAATCAGGTCGCGTTTGTCACCCTGAATTTCAATCACTCCATCCTTTAGCGAACCACCGCAACCACATTTCTTCTTAAGTTCTGCCGCTAAAGTCGCTAATTGCGCATCATCCATATCAATACCGGTTACCAGGCAAACACCTTTGCCTTTTCGCCCGCTGGTCTGACGTTGGATGCGCACCACACCATCCCCTTTTGGGCGGATGGTCGCGGCTTTAGGCTCATCAATACGTCCAGATTCTGTGGAATACACTAAACGGCTGTTATCGTCTTTCATCACGCCCCCTGCTGTAAAGAGGCCCGGATATCACGCAGAGTTTGAGCAGGATCTGTCGATTGGGTGATCGGGCGTCCAATAACCATGAAATCTACACCTGCAATCTGCGCTTGCTGTGGTGTCATAATGCGGCGTTGGTCGCCTGCATCACTACCAGCCGGACGAATTCCTGGGGTGACCAGTTTGAAGTCTTGACCCAGTTCACTTTTAAAACGCACAGCTTCTTGTGCGGAACAAACCACACCATCCAAACCACAATTCTGTGTCAATCGAGCCAGACGTTCTGCGTATTCAGCAGGCGTGGCCGTAATCCCGAGATCGGCCAAATCGTTGGCTTCCATGCTGGTCAACACGGTTACTGCAATCAGCAACGGAGCATCGTTACCAAATGGCAACAAAGCTTCACGAGCAGCACTCATCATGCGCGCCCCACCACTGGCATGAACGTTTACCATCCATACGCCAAGCTCGGCTGCGGCAGCAACTGCACGAGCTGTGGTATTTGGGATATCGTGGAATTTCAAATCGAGGAACACATCAAAGCCACGTTGCTGGATGTCTCGCACCAGTTGTGGCCCAAACAGAGTAAACATCTCCTTGCCCACTTTCAGGCGGCAATCGCGCGGGTCGATACGGTCAATGAAAGCTAAAGCTTTATCGCGATTATCGTAATCAAGTGCGACGACAATAGGAGAATCAGTGGCAACACGGGAGGAGGAGGATGCAGTTGAATTCATGGCTAAACCTTCTGATGTTGGGCAGCAATGCGGCGCAAGAGATAAACGGCAAGCATTCTACCCGCGGGAGACACAAAATTACAGTTGCCATTGCACCTTGCAAGGCACAAACGACACGGTGTTGATGTGAGGATACCAGGATTAACTATTAGTATGTTGTAACTAAAGTATGGTGTTTTTTTATAACTGGGCAATAACTAACCGTTATTGCCCATCTAACCCCCGAATAGGTTTAATCGTCGACCAGGCACGGCAAGACGGACAATGCCAGTACAGCGTGAAAGCGGTAAAACCGCATTTTTGGCAGCGATAGCGTGGTTTGGTACGCACTTGTTCGCCAACCATATCACGTAGCACCATCAGGCTCTCTTTGGCACGCCCTTCTTCCGCTTCCTGCAAGTGATAATCCATCAACCGATGGAACAGACGCATGGTCGGATGACGCTGGAGTTGGCGGTTGATATAAACCTGCGCGACTTCAGAACCTTCTTTTTGCTCAAGGATCTCAGCAAGCATCAGTTCAGCACCTGCCCCGGTATTTTCTTCAACACAACGTTTTAAGAACGCTTCCCACTCTGGTCGTTTGTCTAACTGTTGATAGCAAGTTTGCAACATTTCGAGAGTTTCGCTGACTAACTCGCTGTCTTGATCGATAACACGTTGTAGCGATTCAACGGCTTTAGCGTATTCATTACGAGCCATGAAGATACGGCCCATCATGATTGAAATACGCGCGCAGTTTTTATCGGCTGCGGCCCCTTTTTTTAGCAATGACATGGCACGTTCCAGGTCATCACTGGCAATCAACTGCAATGCTTGTTCACAATAGAAATGGGCAATTTCGGTGCGTTGTTTATCTTTACCAAGCTTAACCAGGCGCTCTGCTACATCAATGGCTTTTTGCCAGTCACTGGTAGCCTGGTGGATAAGCAGCAACTGCTGTAGTGCACCAATGCGGAAATCAGTTTCATCAATCAGTTGCGCGAACATATCTTCGGCACGGTCATACAGACCAGCCGCCATATAGTCACGGCCCAACTGTTGTACAGCCAGCAAGCGCTGATCGTAAGTTAACGAGGCACTTTCCATTAATGATTGGTGGATTCGAATGGCGCGGTCAACTTCACCACGAGAACGGAACAAGTTACCCAGCGTGAGGTGAGCTTCAACAGTGCTGGTATCCTCTTTAAGCATATCGAGAAATAAATCGACAGCTTTATCTTGCTGGTTCGACAGCAAGAAGTTAACCCCCGCCACATAGTCACGCGACAGGCGGTTAGCTTCTTGTTGCTTATCTTGATGCGCGCTTCTGCGCCCCATATACCAACCGTAAGCGGCGGCAATAGGCAAGAGCAGAAACAACAATTCCAGCATGGCAGGTTATTCCTTCACAGCCGGTACCGCCGCTGCTATGGCGTCAGAATCCGTCGTAATTTGCTGCTCAAGGCGTTTGATCTTGCGATCGGCGCGTGTTAGCGAAACACGCAAACGCAGCCAAAACAGGCCACAAATAATCCAACCCAGTAAAAAACCCGCAGCAAAAAGGGTCGCCAGTAATGTGGAGACTCGATATTCGCCTTGTGCCAGCAGATAGTTAAAAGTAACAACCTGATCGTTTTGTGCGCCCAAAGTGACTGAAATCACAAAAATCGCTAGCACCAGTAAGAAAATGAATAAATATTTCACATTACTTCCCGTCATGTGGTCTTACGCGACTATCACCATTAACATTCGAGTGGCTGGCCGGCGGCAAGAAAACTTATCACGATGAGCTTACGTTCGTAAGTCATCCGGTAAGTGAGTGCAGCCAACATCCGCGCAGCTCGAAGGTTGTTGGAGATACATTAAGCGCTAATGTTTTTCCAACTATATAAACTACCATTTCCCGGTTCTTCGTGGAATCCATTGAGCGCGTTCAATTCATAAGAAATGGGGGTTAAATCAATAATCTCAAGGCTCGGCATCCCGTTCGGCTATTTCGTCAGCTTCTTGCGGCGGCGGCGATAATGGTCCGCACAATTTCTGAGCAAGCCAGGTTGCCAGTGTTATCAGCACCCAAGAGATAAGTGTGGCAACGACTAAGTCACGGGGCCAGTGCATTCCGAGCACTAATCGACTGCCCATCACCCCCGTCGCCCAAACCAACAGTAAAGCGATGGTCCAGGTTCTTCGGCGGGGCCACAGTAGCCCTACTCCCAATAATGCCCAACTTGCCGCAAACATGGTATGCCCTGACGGGAAAGCAAAACCGGTCTCTTTTTGCCAGTGTTGGCGTAACCATTCTGGTAATTCTTGCTGCGATTTAAGCTGATTTTTTACCAACTCGCTACGCTGTTTACGTTTTAAATTGTAGAACTCATCTGTCGGAATATGTTGTGTTTTTTCAAGCCATACCACGAAAGGACGAGGTTCCTGCACTTTGTCTTTGATGACAGATTTAACGCCCTGCCCAATAAGAATAGCGGCTCCGAGAATCGCAAACAGCATCAGCGCGGCTTTTAGGCGAAACCTTAGGCACCATAAAAACCAGCCACATAGCAAAACATGGGTAATGATGCCCCAGGGTTGGGTGACGGTCTCCGTGACCCAATACATCATTTTCAACCAACTACCCTGCCCGCCAGGAACCCACTGCCAACCAGAGATCCACACGGCTAAAGGCATCACCAACAGTAATCCAGCACCCATTGTTGTTCGTTTTGCTATCGCTCGCATTGCTTATCCTTATGCTATTTGAATCTCAAGGATACCCGATAAACAGCATCGAAGGGAAAGCGGGAAGTCTTACATAGGGTAAAACCAGGAGTCTGCCCAGTCTATTAGGCGAAGTGGTCGGCGTTGTGGCAAACTAAGCAGTAGTAATTAAACAAGCCAGTCAGCTGGCAGGCACCGTAAGTGCCACTATAAGTACCTGGAGAATCACATGCAGCTTAAACGTGTGGCAGAAGCCAAACTGCCAACCCCATGGGGCGATTTCCTGATGGTGGGCTTTGAAGAATTGGCAACCGGGCAAGATCATGTTGCTCTGGTTTTTGGTGATATAACCGGAAATGATTCTGTTCTGGCGCGTGTACATTCAGAGTGTCTGACGGGCGATGCCCTATTCAGCCTGCGCTGTGACTGTGGTTTTCAGCTTGAAGCTGCATTAACCCATATCGCCGAAGAAGGCCGTGGTGTGTTGTTGTATCACCGCCAGGAAGGTCGCAATATTGGTCTGCTTAATAAAATCCGCGCTTATGCTTTACAAGATAAAGGCTACGATACCGTGGAAGCTAACCATCAGCTTGGTTTTGCCGCTGATGAACGTGACTTCACGCTATGCGCCGATATGTTTAAGTTATTAGGTGTCGATGCAGTTCGTTTGCTGACCAATAACCCGCGCAAAGTAGAAATTCTCAGCGAAGCAGGGATTAATATTGTGGAACGTGTGCCGCTCATCGTGGGCCGTAACCCTAAGAACGCACATTATCTGGATACTAAAGCCGCTAAAATGGGCCACTTGCTGTCTGAAGATTAAGTTATTTTCTCCCCCATCGCTGGGGGAGAATTCTGGCTAGTTCAGCATGTTACGAATCACATAATGCAGGATGCCGTCATTTTTGAAGTACGTCAGTTCATTACCGGTATCAATTCGGCAGCGACATTCAACCACTTCTTTTCTTCCATCCGCAAACGTCAATGATACAGGAACCGAAACGCCCGGCGTAAGGTCGTTCAGGCCACTAATATCAACAAACTCCTCGCCAGTCAGCCCTAACGTTTTGCGCGTCACACCGTCTGGAAACTCCAGAGGAAGAATGCCCATACCAATCAGGTTGGAGCGGTGAATACGCTCGAATGACTCCGCTATCACCACTCTTACACCGAGCAACCGTGGCCCTTTAGCCGCCCAGTCGCGGCTGGATCCCGAACCATATTCTTTACCGGCAAACACGGCTAACGGAATACCTTTATCGCGATAACGCATCGCCGCATCATAAATCGAAATAACTTCATCACCTGGTAGCAAGCGAGTCATGCCGCCTTCTACTCCAGGCACCATTTCGTTGCGAATACGGATGTTGGCAAAAGTCCCGCGCATCATCACTTCATGGTTACCACGGCGTGAACCGTAGGAGTTAAATTCTTTACGTTCAACCCCATGATTCTGCAAATAACGCCCCGCTGGGCTATCAGGCTTAATACTCCCTGCCGGAGAAATATGGTCAGTGGTAACAGAGTCTCCCAGCATGGCCAACACGCGCGCACCATGAATATCTTGCAGCGGTTTAGGTGTGGCTTCCATATCATCAAAGAATGGTGACAAGCGGATGTAGGTAGAATCGCTCTGCCAGCCGTAAGTATCTGAGTGAGCGACTTCAATATTGCGCCATTCCGGCGTACCCTCGAACACTTCCGCGTATTCTTTGTGGAACATTTCTGTCGAAACTTGCGCGACTGCGCGGGCAATTTCCAGACTGCTCGGCCAAATATCTTTGAGATAAACCGGATCGCCTTTTTTATCATGCCCCAGCGGATCGGTTGTCAGGTTCACATTCATGTTCCCGGCCAGAGCATAAGCCACCACCAGCGGCGGTGAAGCCAGCCAGTTGGTTTTCACCAAAGGATGAATGCGCCCTTCGAAATTACGGTTCCCCGAAAGCACGGCCCCAACGGTAAGATCGCCCTTCTTGATTGCTTGTTCAATCGGATCGGGTAACGGACCGGAGTTACCAATGCACGTGGTACAACCATAACCCACCAAATTAAAGCCTAAGGCGTTGAGATACGGCGTTAGCCCAGCTTTGGCCAGATAGTCAGAAACGACTTTAGAACCCGGAGCCAAAGAAGCTTTCACCCACGGTTGGCGTTTCAACCCTAAGGTCACTGCTTTTTTAGCCAGTAGCCCCGCGGCCATTAATACACTTGGGTTGGAGGTGTTAGTACAGGAGGTAATGGCTGAAATCACGACCGCACCGTCGGGTAATTGGTACTCACGCCCGTCCATGGTGTAGTCAACTGGAGCACGATCTTTATGAGAGGTGTTCACTTCCAGTTCGTTGCTGGCATTAAACGCTTTAGGAACATCGCCTAACGGCACGCGATCCTGTGGCCGTTTCGGCCCAGCCAGACTTGCTTCTACCTCGTCCATATCCAGTGCCAGTGTGCTGGTAAATACCGGTTCATCGCCAGTATTTCGCCACATCCCCTGCACCTTCGCATAGGCTTCTACCAGCGCGATTTGCTCCTCGCTGCGTCCACTCAGGCGCATGTAATCCAGTGTCACCGCATCAATCGGGAAGAAACCACACGTCGCGCCATATTCTGGCGCCATATTGGCAATGGTCGCACGATCGGCCAGTGGTAAAGTGTCGAGGCCGTCGCCATAAAATTCGACAAATTTGCCAACCACTCCGTGCTTACGCAGCATTTGTGTGACGGTCAATACCAGGTCTGTTGCGGTGATACCTTCACGCAATTTGCCATCAAGTTTAAAGCCGACGACATCCGGGATAAGCATGGAAACCGGCTGGCCTAACATGGCGGCCTCAGCTTCAATACCACCGACACCCCAACCCAAAACGCCAAGGCCGTTAATCATCGTGGTGTGGGAATCGGTGCCGACCAGCGTGTCAGGATAGGCAACCAACTCATTGCCCTGCATTTCGCTCCACACCGCTTTACCCAGATATTCGAGATTAACCTGGTGGCAAATCCCGGTTCCCGGTGGCACCACGCTAAAGCGACTGAATGCCTGCTGCCCCCAACGCAGGAAAACGTAACGCTCGTGGTTACGCTCCATTTCGAGGCGCACGTTTTCCTCGAAAGCTTCGTCATTACCGAAATGATCAACCGTTACCGAGTGGTCGATAACCAGATCAACTGGGGACAGAGGATTGACTTTGGCGACATCGCCACCAAGACGTTTTACCGCCTCGCGCATCGCGGCCAAATCAACAACGGCGGGAACACCGGTAAAATCTTGCATTAGTACACGTGCGGGACGATAAGCTATTTCACGATCGGCATGGGCATTTTTCAGCCAACCTGCCAGGGCATGAATATCGTCCTGAGTAACGGAGTTTTCATCCTGCCAGCGCAACAGGTTTTCAAGCAGAACTTTTAACGACTTGGGTAAACGGGTGATATCCCCAAGTTCCTTTGCAGCCAGTGGCAAACTGTAATAATGATAGGTTTTATTCAGCGCCTGTAGAGTGTCCTTACTGGCCTCGCGTAGGGTTAACGACATAGCTCCTCCTTAAATTTCTTAGGATAGCGGTATCCCGGATGAAGATCAGGGACAGTATTAAAGATAACACAAAGATGTCGTAACGATTTGATAACAACCCGAATTGATAAATCAGAAGGTGTAAAGGGAAAGGAAGAGTGAATCAGCGCCCCGGCAGAGAACCAGGGCACAAGCAAGAAAGTGTTACTGAGTCAGCATCCAGACCATTTGCGCCCAAAAGGCTAACGAAACGGTAAATGCGGTGAACCATGACCAGTACTTGACGCTACAGTGAGTATTCATAAGCCGCTCTCTTTATTTTAGTAAACACTGTGACTGAATAATTAATCAGTCGATTTGAATATTGCTGTGTGTAGTGATTACTTAAAGAGTGTGCTCTTAATCACGCTTAATTATAAAGTGTGACTGACAGCAAGTTAAATAAAGGTAAATGAGAATTATATTTATTGTTTAATATGTTCGTCTGTTGAAAACAGATCGATAAAGTCTTTTTGTTGTTGCGTCAGTTGCCACGATTCTGGCACCTGAGCTTTTCCAGGTTTCGCTTCTTGTTGTGGTTTGTCATCTTTCTGACGCACCGTTTTCTGCGCTTGTGTTTGAGCAAAGGAAGTCATTGTTACCCCCAAAAATGCCATGCAGCCACTGCAACGACTAGCCAAAACAAACCTGAGACCAGAAACACCGCCATCCAGGCTTTACGTTTCAGCCCTGATTCCCTTTGCGGTTCTTCACTTCCAGAAGGCATTGCTAACCTCATACAATCGGCACCACTTATCATATAAACTCAAACAATCGGTATAATTAATCGCTGACTGGGATTAATCCTAAAGAAACTCTAGTACAAAAGCCAGAGAAATTGCTCCCCGATTGCAGGAAAAGATTTAATCTTTTGACCTCAAATAAATAATTGAAACATTAAATTTGCATGGCGGTAAATTATTATCTACGTTTGTCTCTTAATTGAGACAGATTAACCACTTACATCTTATGGTTAATAAAAATCTGGCGGGATATTAATTATCAGGCGGGTTGAAACATATTCTTAAGTGCAACTGAGAAGAGGTATCTTTCCCTATGGAAAAGATACCTTGGGATATTATTTTGCGGGTAACTTAATATCTTTGAACATCGCCTCAATATCTTCGTTTGAACGTAATGCGACCGCAGTATCGACAACATCGCGAGTCAGATGTGGTGCGAAACGCTGAATAAAATCATACATGTAACTACGTAAGAACGTGCTGCGGCGGAAACCAATTTTGGTCGTGCTGTGGCTGAATACGCCCTGTGCTTCAATACGGACCAGATCCGGGTCAGAGACAGGATCAACCGCCATACTGGCTATCACGCCCACACCTAACCCCAACCTTACATAAGTTTTAATCACGTCAGCATCTGTTGCGGTAAACACAATACGCGGCGTCAAACCTGCACGATTAAATGCGGTATCCAACTCGGAGCGCCCAGTAAAACCAAAGGTGTAAGTGACCAACGGATATTGCGCCAGCTCTTCGATAGAGACAGACTCTTTCGATGCTAACGGATGATCTGGGGTGACAACGATCGAACGGTTCCAGTGATAGCACGGCAGCATCACCAAATCATCGTAAAGGTGTAATGCTTCGGTTGCTATCGCAAAATCAGCATTCCCCTTGGAAACCGCTTCCGCAATTTGCGTTGGCGAGCCCTGGTGCATGTGAAGCGATACTCGCGGATAGCGTTCAATAAAGCCTTTGATCACATTTGGCAGCGCGTAACGCGCTTGTGTATGCGTCGTGGCGACGTACAAAGAACCTTTATCAGGCCAGGTGTGCTCACCCGCAACCGATTTAATCGCATCGACTTTCGACAGCACTTCACGGGCGATACGGATAATCTCTTGTCCCGCAGGCGTCACCTGCGTCAGGTGCTTGCCGCTACGAGCAAAGATCTGAATCCCCAGTTCATCTTCCAACATCCGAACTTGTTTACTGATCCCCGGCTGAGAAGTATAAAGCCCTTCGGCCGTCGAAGAGACGTTGAGGTTGTGATTGACCACCTCGACGATATAACGAAGTTGCTGTAGTTTCATGGTGTTCCATCCGCAGTAAAAGCAGCCCCGGTATGAACAGCGACGGGGATTCAGACGTGGTGAAATTTTCTTAAGCCACTATATCAGTTATATCTTCTATGTATAGTTTGAAAGAAAAAATAATAATAAGGTTATATACGCAGATATAAAAAAGCCGGAGCACAGGCCCCGGCTTTCAATGTTAAAGAGAGTTACTTCTTCCCTTCAACCCACTTACCATCCAAAAAGAACGCAGACCAACCGGTCGCTTTGCCTTCTTTCTCGGAGGAAACATATTGCTGCTTCGTCTTACGGCTAAAACGAACAACGGCTTTATTACCATCAGCGTCTTGCTGCGGTGCATCAGCCAGATAACGCAGTTTTTCTGGCAGACGGTCACGGAAGCGATACAGTTCTTCAACCAGTGGCGCACGTGTTTCACGAGATTTCGGGAAAGTGTTTGCCGCAAGGAAAACACCGGCCGCGCCATCACGCAGTACAAAGTACGCGTCTGATTTCTCACAAGGCAACTCTGGTAATGGAACCGGATCTTCCTTCGGTGGAGCCACATCGCCATTACGCAGGATCTTACGGGTATTTTTACAATCGTCGTTAGTACAAGCCATGTACTTACCAAAACGCCCCATTTTCAGGTGCATTTCAGAACCACATTTCTCACACTCAACAATTGGACCGTCATAACCTTTGATGCGGAACTCACCCTCTTCGATTTCGTAGCCATCACAAGTTGGGTTGTTACCACAAACATGTAACTTACGTTTCGGATCGATGAGATAGCTGTCCATTGCGGTGCCGCATTTAGCACAACGACGTTTCGCACGCAGCGCATTGGTTTCCGCATCATCCCCTTCGAGGACGTTGAGGACTTCATTTTCCGGCACCAGGTTAATGGTGGTTTTGCAACGCTCTTTGACGGGCAACGCGTAACCTGAGCAACCTAAGAACACACCAGTACTGGCGGTACGGATACCCATTTGACGACTACACGTTGGGCAATCGATACTGGTCAGAACCATTTGGTTTGGACGCATGCCGCCTTCTTCCGGATCCAGTTCAGCTTTACCCAACTGTTCACTGAAATCACTGAAGAAGTTATCCAACACCCCTTTCCACTCGGCCTGATTGTTAGCGACCTGGTCGAGGCTGCTTTCCATTTGCGCGGTGAAATCGTAGTTCATCAACTCGCGGAAGTTTTCTTCCAGGCGGTCGGTAACAATTTCACCCATTTTCTCCGCATAGAAACGGCGGTTTTCCACACGCACATAACCACGATCCTGGATGGTGGAAATGATAGATGCGTAGGTAGACGGACGGCCAATGCCACGTTTTTCCAGCTCTTTAACCAACGAGGCTTCACTAAAGCGCGCCGGTGGTTTGGTAAAGTGCTGTCCAGGGATGACTTCTACAAGCGCCAGTTCATCACCCTGCTCAACAGCAGGCAATGTGCGGTCTTCGTCGCCCTTGCGCAGCGCAGGCATTACTTTCGTCCAGCCATCAAAACGCAGCGTGCGACCACGCGTTTTAAGACGGAAATCACCCGCTTGCACCGTTAGGGTGGTGGAATCGTATTGTGCAGGAGTCATCTGACACGCTACAAACTGACGCCAGATCAACTGGTAGAGTTTTTGCGCGTCAGCTTCCATATCTTTAAGCGACTCAGCAACCACACTCACGTCAGAAGGACGAATCGCTTCGTGCGCTTCCTGCGAGTTTTCTTTGCTGGAATACTGGTTTGCAGCGGCTGGAAGATATTTCTTACCGAAACTCTCTTCGATATAGCCACGCACCATGCCCACGGCATCCTGGCTCAAGTTGGTTGAGTCGGTACGCATGTAAGTAATGTGACCCGCTTCATACAGACGCTGAGCCATCATCATGGTTTTCTTCACACCAAAACCAAGACGGGTACTTGCGGCTTGCTGCAACGTGGATGTGATAAACGGCGCACCAGGCTTGCTGCTGGTTGGTTTATCTTCACGCTCAAGCACTGAGTAACGTGCTTTTTCCAACTCGCTAACCGCAGACATGGTCTGCTCGCGGTTAACCGGGCGGAACGGTTTGTCTTTATGGTGGCTGACCTGAACCGGCAGACTGTCACCTTTCGGCGTCGTCAGATTCGCGTCAACTTCCCAATATTCTTCTGGCACAAACGCTTTAATTTCGCGTTCGCGGTCAACAACCAGACGTACAGCAACAGACTGTACGCGGCCGGCAGACAGGCCACGGGCAATTTTCTTCCACAGCAGTGGCGATACCATATAACCCACAACACGGTCCATAAAGCGACGCGCTTGCTGTGCGTTAACACGGTCGATATTCAGTTCGCCCGGCTTTTCAAACGCCTGTTGAATGGCATTTTTAGTAATTTCGTTAAACACCACGCGGCTATAACGCGTGTCATCACCACCGATAACTTCCCGCAGGTGCCATGCAATGGCTTCCCCTTCGCGGTCAAGGTCGGTTGCGAGATAAATATGGTCTGCTTTTTCAGCCAGTGATTTCAGTTCTGAAACCACTTTTTCTTTACCAGGCAGCACTTCATATTGTGCTTCCCAGTTGTGCCAGGGATCGACACCCATACGATTTACGAGCGCGCCGCGTTCATCCTTTTTGACCTTTTTGGTCCCTTTGGTGGAGGCGGAGTCAGCGCTCTTCTTGGTGGTTGATCCACTGGTCGGCAAATCACGGATATGACCTACGCTGGACTTAACCACGTAGTCATTGCCGAGATATTTGTTGATCGTTTTGGCTTTTGCCGGGGACTCAACGATGACGAGAGCTTTACCCATATTCACCTTACCTAATGTAATTCTTCCAGGAACGTCGCACGTTACTTTCACCTTCCACTGGCGACTCGCTTTTCTATATTGCGACAGCGTCAATGGATATCAACTCTTTTTTCATCACCAGCCTGATTGAGCTAAATGCGCAGGTGATTGAGATAGCGAGTCTTTCGCATCGGTGACATAGCACGACGGAAGTTTGGTTGAATGTCAAGCAATTCCGTTGCCAGATTTGCGAAAGCGTCACACTCTACCTGATAAAATGAGTTAAGCAACTTTATTAGCATGCAGCAGCGTTTCCTGCCAGAACAGTAAACGGATTAAATCACCCTGGGTTTACTCAGGAATATTGCCCTTTGCAGTATAGCGGAAGTACACTACTGCCAGTTTTTAAAGGAGGAAATAATGAAACCAACCACTCAACCTATCGATAAACAATCACTACTCGTTGAAGCCAACAAAGTCATCCGCGCACATGAAGACTTCATGCACGGAATGGAAGCAACGGACGTAGAGCAAAAAAACGGGGTGCTGGTGTTCAAAGGTGAATACTTCCTTGATGAGCAAGGCTTACCAACCGGGAAAAGCACCGCGATTTTTAATATGTTTAAGCATCTTGCGCATGTGTTTGCAGATAAATATCACCTGCAAGACTAATGAAAAAAACGAGGCCAAATGGCCTCGTTTTCATTTAATGTTGTTCAGCCATAACTGGCTTACAGCAATGGTTTTTCACCACGCTGCCACCAGCGCATCAGCAGGTTATCAACGCTATTTGCCGCACTGCCGGTAAATCTGTCCATCATTTTCTTGCGGCGCGTATAGTGAACATTAATCACTTCATGATTTTTCATCAGATTGATCAGTAAATCGTCGCTGGTGCTTACTGCATCAATCAAGCCTTTTTCCAGCGCTTGCGTACCGTACCAGTGCTCACCTGTCGCCACCGAATCGATATCAAGTGTCGGGCGCATGTCATGAACAAACTGCTTAAATAGCAGGTGAGTTTCATTGAGGTCTTCGCGGAATTTCTCACGCCCCTGCTCGGTGTTTTCACCAAACAACGTCAAGGTGCGCTTGTATTGCCCTGCGGTATGCAGCTCAACATCTATATCATTACGTTTTAACAGGCGATGGAAGTTAGGCACCTGCGCGACTACACCAATCGAGCCAATAATAGAAAACGGTGCTGCGACAATTTTGTCTGCCACACAAGCCATCATATAGCCACCGCTGGCAGCGACTTTATCCACTGCGACCGTCAGACGGACTTTGTTGTCACGCAGGCGCTGCAATTGCGAAGCAGCCAGGCCATAACCATGCACGACTCCGCCTGGGCTCTCCAGGCGCAGTAGAACTTCATCCTCAGGTTTGACGACCGCTAATACCGCTGTTATCTCTTCACGAAGCGAAGTCACTTCGTGGGCATCCATACTTCCTTTAAAATCCAATACATAAAGTGTTGGTTTATCAGAAATAACCTTTTCACCCCGTTTAGCACGCGCTTTAGCTTGTTTTGCTTCCAGCTTATGTTTTTTCTTCTCTGCTTTATGCCAGATTTTTTGCTGGTGATGGTCAAGCCTTGCCACCTGCATTTCTTCCTGCATTTCCTGATATTGTTCACTTAAATTGGTGAGATGTAATTCCCCACGCTGATGTCTTTTACGCCCTGCCACATTCACGATAATGGTGACAAGAATGCCAATAGCCGCAACGACAGTGACGATTTTCGCCAAAAACAGCCCATAGTTTGCAATTAGATCCACACTTTCCGCCTTCCGTTCAGAGCATTAAATACCTGTCGCCCAGTGTAACCGAGCACTGATTCTACGTCTGCAACCAACTATAAATGCTGCGAGATGCATTCCTGAACGGCTTTAGTAAAAGGAAACTTTTGCAAAATGTTAATCAAAGGTATTGTCTCCTGTTGCCTGATTGAAATAACCGCCTCTTTCAGGCATAAAGCCTGAAGGCCAAATAAACCCAGGCATTTCTGAGAATTAAGACGCGAGCTTTGCATCGCGCGAGGAGTTGAAAGTGCACTATCAACCGAAAACTGATTTACTGCAAAACCGCATCATTTTAGTCACCGGTGCCAGCGATGGCATCGGGCGTGAAGCCGCCTTAACCTATGCGCGTTATGGAGCAAGCCTCGTGTTGTTGGGGCGTAATGAAGAAAAATTACGCACCACAGCCCAGGAGATTAACACCCGCTTCGGTGGCCAGCCACACTGGTTCGTGCTGGATTTTGCCACCGCTACACCTGCAGATTGCCAGCATCTGGCGCAAAAACTTTCCGGGCTCATTCCTCGTCTGGATGGAGTATTACACAATGCAGGGATTCTCGGCGATGTTCGGCCAATGGACGAACAAGATCCGCAAACGTGGCACAACGTCATGCAGGTGAATGTCAACGTCACCTTCTTTCTGACCCAGGCCCTGCTTCCTTTATTACTGAAGTCAGATTCAGGTTCGCTGGTGTTTACCAGCTCCAGTGTTGGCCGTCAGGGTCGTGCGGGTTGGGGGGCATACGCGGTGTCAAAATTCGCCACTGAGGGCATGATGCAGGTGTTGGCTGAGGAATATAAACAGCATAACCTACGCGTAAATTGCATTAATCCAGGCGGGACGCGCACCGCCATGCGCGCCAGTGCATTTCCAACTGAAGACCCCGAAAAGCTTAAAACACCGCGGGATTTAATGCCGCTTTATTTATGGCTGATGGGTGATGATAGTCGCCGTAAAACAGGTATGAGCTTTGACGCGCAACCCAACCGTAAACCAGGAATTTCCGAATGAGTGAAGATCGTTATCAACAACGCCAGCAGCGCCAGAAAGAAAAAGTGGATGCCCGTGTTGCAGCAGCGCAAGAAGAACGCGGTATTTTGATTGTCTTTACCGGAAACGGTAAAGGTAAAACTACTGCAGCATTTGGCACCGCAACCCGCGCAGTTGGGCACGGACAAAAAGTGGGCGTCATTCAGTTTATCAAAGGTCAATGGCCGAATGGGGAGCGTAATTTACTCGAACCTGCCGGTGTCGAATTTCAGGTAATGGCGACAGGTTTTACCTGGGACACGCAAAACCGCGAAACGGATACCGCCGCCTGCCAGGAAGTGTGGCAACACGCAAAGCGTATGCTCGCCGATAGCGCACTGGATATGGTTATCCTCGACGAAATAACCTATATGGTGGCATACGATTATTTACCGCTAGAAGAGGTGCTGGCCGCGCTGACACAGCGTCCTGAGAACCAGACCGTGATTATTACTGGCCGTGGGTGTCATCGGGATATTCTTGAAGTGGCGGATACGGTGAGTGAATTGAGGCCGGTGAAACATGCTTTTGATGCGGGTGTTAAAGCACAGATAGGTATCGACTATTAGTAAAAAACCCCTCAGTTGAGGGGTTTGATATTTTAGCTGCTGCGTCCACCACGGCGGCCGCCGCCAGTGGTTTGCGTGTGGCGTTTCACCGCACGACGAATCTGGTTCGCCTTCATGCGACGACGGTCTTTTTCAACCGCCACTTTGCTTTCTGTCTCTTCCGGCAACTCTACCAGCTTACGCAGATAGTTGGTTGGGCCCAGGTCGAGTTCAGTATAGCCGCCACGTGGCAAGCCTTTCGGCAACTGAATGTCACCGTAACGCACACGGATCAAGCGGCTAACCTGCACACCTACCGCTTCCCACAGGCGACGCACTTCACGGTTGCGGCCTTCGGTCAGGGTCACGTTGTACCATTGGTTAATGCCTTCGCCACCGGTAAACTTGATGGTTTTAAATGCGGCCGGGCCATCTTCAAGCTGCACACCACGACCGAGTTGCTTCACTTTGTCGTCGTCAATTTCGCCGAAGACACGCACTGCATACTCACGCTCTACTTCACGGCTTGGGTGCATCAGGCGGTTTGCCAGCTCACCATCCGTCGTGAAAAGCAGCAGACCGCAGGTATTCACATCCAGACGACCGACCGCAATCCAGCGCGCACCGCGCAGTTTTGGTAAACGGTCAAATACAGTTGGACGCCCTTCCGGATCGTTACGCGTACACAATTCGCCTTCCGGCTTATAGTAAGCCAGCACGCGACAAATCTGTTCTGCGGATTCTTTAATCGAGATCAGGTGACCATCAATACGGATTTTCAGGGCCTGAGTCACTTCAACACGGTCGCCCAGCTTGGCAATTTTGCCATCAACGCTAACGCGGCCTGCGGAGATAATGGTTTCAATTTCACGGCGTGAACCGTGGCCGGCGCGAGCCAGGACTTTTTGTAACTTTTCGCTCTTATCGCTCATTGAGCTTCCTCGGGTGTCGCCTTCACAGGCGTCGAATTGGGATAATGGGGCACATCAGCCCCATTTTAGGCCGGACAGTATAGCTGTAGATGCACTTATAAGAAAGGTTTTGCGTCGCCCACGCCTTCACGAATAACCACTGGTGCATCATCCGTTAAATCAACCACGGTTGTCGGTTGCTGGCCAAGATAACCACCGTGGATAACCAGATCGACAACCTTCTCCAGGCGGTCTTTGATTTCTTCCGGATCTGACTCCGTAAACTCACTGCCTGGCAGCATCAGCGATGTTGATAACATCGGCTCGTCCAGGACTTCCAGCAAGGCTAAGGCAATCGGATTCGACGGCACTCGCAAACCGATGGTTTTGCGTTTTTCCTGCAACAAACGACGCGGAACTTCTTTGGTGCCTTTGAGAATAAAAGTGTAATTACCTGGCGTGTTATTTTTGATTAAGCGAAACGCCACGTTATCAACAAATGCGTAAGTTGAAAGCTCCGACAAATCACGGCACATCAAGGTAAAATTGTGCCCGTCGGGTAATTGGCGAATGCGGCAAATACGCTCCATTGCCGTTTTATCTTCAAGTTTACAGCCCAGTGCATAACCCGAGTCGGTTGGGTAAACAATCACGCCGCCCTTGCGAACAATTTCAACCGCCTGGTTGATCAGGCGCTGCTGTGGGTTATCCGGGTGAATATAGAAAAATTGACTCATAAAACCCTCTCTTTTGCGATGTGGCCGCCACCCCAATTCTGCCAGACAGGCACCACACCTGCCGGGAGCCAAAGCTTGCGTCCTAGCTCAATCCACGCACACGGCATATGGAAATCTGAGCCCTGTGATGCCAACAAATTAAACTGCTGGGCATAACTGGCAAGCAGGGTGCGCTCATTGGGGGCTTGCTGACACTGCGCGACTTCCATGGCATCGCCACCACTTTCGGCAAACTGCGCCAGCAATCTTTTCAGCCATTTAGCCGTCAGGTCATAACGGCCTGGATGTGCCAGAACCGCCTGCCCGCCAGAATGATGAATCACATCAATAGCTTGTTCTATTGTACACCACTGTGGCGGAACGTAACCGGTTTTCCCTTTTGCGAGATATTTCTTAAACACGTCCGCCATGGTCTTGGCTTTACCGCACTCCACCAGGTAACGTGCAAAATGCCCACGCGTGACTTCCCCGCCGTTGGCATGACGCATCGCGCCTTCTAACGCACCGGGGATATGTGCTTTTTCAAGCCGTTCGGCGATCAATGCCGCACGTTGTACACGGCGCTCACTTTGTTGCGCCAAAAATTCCGCCAGTGCCGGGTGATGTTCATCAACACCTAACCCAACGATATGGATTTCATGATTTTCCCAGAGGGTGGAAATCTCAACACCACTGATTAAACGCAATGGCAATTGCAGACGTGATACTGCTTCCCTTGCCGCGGCAATTCCGGCTACTGTGTCATGGTCGGTGATTGCCAGAATACCAACACGCATATCGACAGCACGTTGCACCAACGCCTCGGGCGTTAACAGGCCATCTGACGCGGTGGTATGGCTATGTAAGTCGTAAATCACCGCAAGTGTGGGTTCGCTCAAAATGGCTCCGGGTGTGTTAGTAAACTTAAAAAACGCCGCTCATCATAGCGATTTTATCGATAACTAAAAATCGCTATTGACTTTGAATCATCGAACTAGTTAACTAGTACGCAAGTTCACACGATAAAGGTATCTGAAAATGAAAGCGATAATCCGCATGCACAGCTGGTGGCGTACTTCCTGATAACGGGCAGTGTAATCGCTATGGCTGTAATTCAGCCCAGATACCAGGCCCGCCAACGAAGCGGGCTTTTTTTTGAACAAAATATGAGAGCAGAACATGCAAACACAAAAACCAGCGCTCGAACTCTTGGTTAATGAAGCGCCCTATCGCGATAACCCTGGCGCAGTTTTCCATCAGCTGTGCGGAGCGCGTCCGGCAACGTTGTTGCTGGAATCGGCAGATATCGATAGTAAAGACGATTTGAAAAGCCTGCTGTTAGTTGACAGCGCGCTGCGCATTACTGCATTAGGTGACACTGTCACCATTCATGCGCTTTCAGACAACGGTGCCTCACTGCTACCCCTGCTTGATGCCGCGCTGCCTGCGGGTGTTGAAAACACACACTCTCCGCAGGGCCGAGTTCTGCGCTTCCCGGTTGTTAGTTCCCTGCTGGATGAAGATGCGCGTCTGTGTTCGCTGTCAGTGTTCGATGCTTTCCGTTTAATGCAGGAACTGGTTACTGTGCCGGTCAATGAGCGCGAAGCGATGTTCTTCGGCGGCCTGTTTGCCTATGACCTGGTCGCGGGTTTTGAAGATTTACCAGAACTGGTGCAAGACAACCGTTGCCCTGACTACTGTTTTTATCTGGCTGAAACTCTGCTGGTTATTGACCATCAGAAAAAACACACCCGCATCCAGGCGAGCTTGTTTACCCCATCAGCCGCAGAAAAACAGCGTTTGCTTCAGCGCACTGCGCAGCTGATTAAACAAATGGAGCAAGAACCAGCTGCATTGCCGGTACAAAAAGTGGAACACATGACCTGCGAATGCAGCCAAAGCGATGAAGAATTTGGCGACGTGGTTCGTAAGATGCAGAAAGCAATTCGCATCGGTGAGATATTCCAGGTCGTACCATCGCGCCGTTTTTCACTGCCTTGCCCGTCTCCGCTCGCCGCTTATCAGACACTGAAAAAGAGCAATCCAAGCCCGTACATGTTCTTCATGCAGGATAACGACTTCACCCTGTTTGGTGCCTCACCGGAAAGCTCGCTCAAATATGATGCCACTTCGCGCCAGATTGAAATCTACCCGATTGCCGGGACTCGCCCGCGTGGCCGCCGTGCAGACGGAACGCTTGACCGCGATCTCGATAGCCGCATTGAACTGGAAATGCGTACCGACCATAAAGAGATGTCCGAGCACCTGATGCTGGTTGATTTAGCGCGTAACGACCTGGCGCGTATTTGCACGCCTGGCAGCCGTTATGTTGCAGACTTAACTAAAGTCGACCGTTATTCCTTTGTGATGCACCTGGTTTCGCG
>Ga0105250_10000462_pt1 | contig 29177 bp, 29 predicted proteins | sample KBSS54metaG_FD_80425 | JGI IMG/M metagenome (GOLD analysis project Ga0105250, IMG submission 80425) | Switchgrass rhizosphere microbial communities from Kellogg Biological Station, Michigan, USA - KBS S5-4 metaG | ecosystem: Host-associated > Plants > Roots > Rhizosphere > Soil | place...
AATGCGCGGCGAATGCTCCAGGAACTTAATGCGCGCTATTCAGGTCTTTTTACCCCCGTTGCGGTGCCAGGTTGTCTCGCGCCTCTTTTCACTGGAAGTGGATATCTGCCAGCGTCGATGGCGCAGCATGAGATGATTTGGGACCTCTGAGCACCGCTTTACCCCTGCGCTCAGCCATGGTACGGTAATTTGATGAATACACATTTCAGCGTCAATCCAATCAACCGCTGGTGGCTGCCTTCTTAAAGGCGGCCCAAATGTGTTTTTCCCATTTCCAATAGCCGCCGAAAGGCGGTTTTTGCGTTTCTAAAGACTCCTTTCGGCTTTTAAAAATGAAGGAGTCATCTATGCACACCAAAACCACTATTCTGACCGGCGATCGTCCAACCGGCCCTTTGCATCTCGGCCATTTTGTGGGCTCGCTGCGCCAGCGCGTGGCACTGCAACACGACTATCAGCAGTATGTTCTGGTCGCCGACCTGCAGGGTCTGACCGATAACGGCAGCAATCCGCAAAAAATCCGCGACAACATTCCTGAAGTGCTGGCTGATTATCTGGCGGCGGGCATCGATCCCACACTCACCACGATCTGCCTGCAATCCGCCCTGCCCGCGCTCGCCGAGCTGACCGCGCTGTATATGAACATTGTCACCGTCGCCCGCGTGGAGCGTAACCCGACGGTGAAAAACGAGATCGCGCAGAAAGGTTTCGCCCGCTCGCTGCCGGTCGGTTTTCTGGTGTATCCCATCAGCCAGGCGGCAGATATCAGCGCGTTCAAGGCCGAAGTGGTGCCCGTTGGTGACGACCAGTTGCCGATGATCGAGCAAACCAATGAAATCGTCCATAAGATGAATAGCCTGCTGCCCGCGCCCGTGCTGCGCCACTGCAAAGCCATGCTGAGCGACACCAGCCGTCTGCCGGGTATCGACGGCAGCGCCAAAATGTCGAAATCACTCGGCAACACGCTGCTCCTTTCCGCCAGCTAAGAGAGCATTCACCGCGCGGTGAGCGCCATGTATACCGATCCGAAGCATTTAAAGGTCAGCGATCCGGGGCAAATTGATGGCAACGTGGTGTTCACTTATCTCGACGCGTTTCACCCGGACAAAGCCAAAGTGGCCGCGATGAAAGCGCATTATCAGCAGGGCGGACTGGGCGACAGAACATGTAAAAATGAGCTGGAAGAGTGCCTGCAGGAGCTGATTGCACCCATGCGCGAGCGACGCGCGACCTATATTCAGGATAAAGGAACGCTGATGTCCCTGCTAAAAAAAGGCAGCGAGCGCGCGCACGACATCACCCAGCAGACACTGCGTGAAGTGAAGCTGGGGCTGGGCGTGCCGGTGTTTTAGCGCCTTTCGTCAGGAGCAGTTAATGGGAACGTATCGCGGTATAAAGCGAACAGAGCTCCATCAGGCTTTTCGTTCCCGTGCGCTTCATCAAGCCATTGCGCTGAACGCTCACGGTAGTAGGGCTCACGCCGCGGATCCGCGCGATATCATCGAGTGAATGTCCGCGCAGAATCAATCTCATGATCTGCTGTTCAGCGTTGGTAAATTTAAAGGTATCAGGCAGATAGCCTGAACTTTGATTCTGCGCCGACAGCAGGCTCATCACCTTCAGCGCCTGACGCAGTTCTTCGACCGTCAGCTTTTCTGACAGGCATAGCTTCATGAGCCCCGGAAACAGGCGGTTAAGTGAATCAAAGTACCGCTCGGAGGTGATAAATATAGAACAGTGATCCGGCGGGGTGGTGAAGAACAGAGAATACATTTCCTGAATATCCATTCCCGACGTGACATACACACAGGGGGGATCGCCGTTTGGTCCTACGTGCTGCTCCCGACGCAGTTGCTTCAGTACTTTCTCTACTCCATAAATGAATAAATGATCTTTTCCATAGATAGTCATTTTGAGGCTCCAGAGGTCACGACACTTTTTTATTATTCCGCCAATTCGTTTAACGTTTGTTTAACTTCACTCCCTGCTAAACGCTCGATGTGTCTTTCACGGTAACTTATGCCGATAAGTTTACGGTATTTTTCCATCGGTGTGTTGCCATTTATCCAGGAATAAATTTACCACACACTGCCGATATATCTTAAACTCGGTATTATAAATAATAGTAAAATCCAGCAAAAACTCCATATATTATTGATTTAAAACATAAAATAATTATTAAGATTATCTTTACAAGCATGACCTTAAATAATCCAACGCCTCTTATTAAGATTCAGATCTCGATCTCAAAACACCATTTCATTTTGTGTAAAAGTTAATTCCACAAAATTACAACCTTTACTAAAAACAACAACACCAGGGAATGACAAAATTATGTGTGGTGAATCCCCCTAAGCGGAGGGGTCATGCTGACATGAGGGAACCCTCAATGTATTTCGTTTTTATGGACGAATTGAGAAATCGGCGCTCAATTCACCGGGAGGCACCCGGCACCACACGCCCATTTTAATTATTACTTTTATCGACCCAACTGCTTAGTGGCAGAGAATATCTTATACCTTTGGAAAATAAAAATAGAGGATCTCTATGTTGCGCTCATTGTTATTATTTACCGTCCCTTTTATGAGTATTGCGGCACACGCAGTCACCTTTGATTATCGTCATGAAATGAACGACAGCGCCGGTAATAGTCATAAAGACAGGCTGTTAATGTCTCACCGCTTTGCCAATGGCTTTGGCTTATCCCTTGAAGGTAAATGGAAAGGATCTCAGGATAAAGATAAAGCCTTTGATGAAACCGTCAGCAATGGCACCGAAGTGGTAGCAAGTTACGTATATAAAATTAATAATACTTTCCAGATTGAGCCGGGTTTCTCGCTGGATACCAGCTCGTCATCGAATAATTATCGCCCTTACCTGCGCGGTAAAGCTAACCTGACCGATGACGTCAGCGCCTCACTGCGTTATCGTCCTTACTATAAACGTAACTCTGGCAATATTGGCACCGCAAAAGACACGTCGGAAAACGGCTATAACTTAACGAGCGTACTGTCGTGGAAATTCCTGAAGGATTACCAGCTCGACTACGAAATTGACTATAAAAAAGCGAACTCAGCGGGCGTGGTGTTAGCTGACAGCGAAAATTATGATTGGACGCATGATTTTAAACTCACCTATAAGTTTGATAAAAACTGGTCCCCGTATATGGCGGTTGGGAATGTGTCCGGCAGTAAAGTCACGGATGAAAGACAAACGCGTTACCGCGTTGGTGTGAAATATTCATTCTGATGAACGTGTAATAATCTGGAGTCAATAAATAAGGGTTTCTTTAAACCCTTATTTTATTATGGGGACAATAATGAAGATTTCAAAAATAGCGCTGACGGTGGGTATTCTGAGCGTCTTCTCGTTTTCCGCTCTCGCACAGGACAGTGAGCGTTTGAGCAGCGTTAAGCTGTTCGCGGACACGGTTCTCGATAAGGCTGGCGATCGATACGGACATAACTCGCCGCTGCTGGCAGACGGCGTGGATCCGCGCACTGGCAAACAGATGGAGTGGATCTTCCCGGACGGCAAAGCGGCGGTGCTGTCCAACTTCTCCGCCCAACAGAACTTGATGCGCGTCCTGGTGGGATTAACTCATCTGACCGGCGAGGCGAAATATAAACAGCGGGCCGAAGCGAATGTCCGTTATTACTTCGACCACTATCAAGATCCGAGCGGCCTGCTGCTGTGGGGCGGGCATCGTTTTATCGACCTGAGAACCCTTGAACCACAGGGCCCCAGTGAAAAGGAGATGGTTCACGAGCTCAAGAATGCCTATCCCTATTACGATCTGATGTTTGCTGTGAATGACAAAGCCACCGCGCGATTTATCAAAGCCTTCTGGAATGCGCACGTTTACGACTGGAAAACACTGGAAACCAGCCGCCATGGTGAGTACGGCAAAGCGATGGGATCGCTGTGGCAAAGCGACTTTGAGCAACAGCCACCGTTTTTTGCCACTAAGGGACTGAGTTTCCTCAACGCCGGGAACGATCTTATCTACTCCGCTTCGCTGCTCTACCAGTACGATCGTGACGCGGGCGCGCTGAAATGGTCGAAGCGCCTTGCCGAGCAGTACGTGCTGCCGCGCGATAAAAAAACTGGGCTGGGGGTTTACCAGTTTACGCAGGCGCTCAAGCGCGCCGACACCCTCGATGACAGCGATACCCACTCAAAGTATGGCGATCGCGCCCAGCGTCAGTTTGGTCCGGAGCTGGGCCCCGACGCACTGGAAGGCAATATGCTGCTGAAAGGCAGGACCAGCACACTCTATTCCGAAAACGCGCTGATGCAGCTGGCGCTGGCAAAACAACTGGGCAACGACGGTAACGATCTCAAAAAATGGACGCTGGATGGCCTGAAAGCCTTCGCCACTTACGCCTATGACGAGCCGACTAATACCTTCCGTCCGATGTTGGCCAATGGAACGGATCTCTCTAGCTACGTCTTAAAACGGGACGGCTACTACGGCAAAAAAGGCACAACGCTGAAAGCCTATCCTGCGGGCAATGAATTCCTGCTTTCCTACGCCCGCGCCTGGACGCTCGAACCTGATCACGCCATCTGGCGCGTAGCACGCGGCATCGCCAAAGGCCAGAATCTTGGCGATATCGGTGAGCCCGGCGGTGCCAAACTCGCGCTGAACATGCAGACGGATAACCACGAGCCCTATGCCATTTTTGCGCTGATCGACCTGTGGCAGGCGACGGGGCAAAAAGCGTATCTGACGCTGGCTGATCGCGTGGGACAAAATATCCTCAACACCCAGCGCGTGAACGGCTTCTTCGTGGACGATCCGCAGACTGAGTTTGCCAACATCGACCATATTGCGCCTTACGCACTGCTTGCGCTGGAAGCGGCTTTCAACAATAAATCGGACGCGGTTGCGCCGTTCCTGAACGGCGCGGGATTCACCGAAGGCGCTTATCTGATGTCGGACGGGACGGTTCGCTACTCCACCCGTGACGATGAGTTATTCAAACTTAAGCCGGGTGAACTGCTCAAGCCTAACGGTAAGAAGTAAACTCCTCCCCCATCACCCGATGGGGGAAATTTTTGCGTGGCGCTCCGCCAGCAGGGGAAAATCTCAGCACGTTTTCCCGAGTGAAGAGAAAGCGCGACCTGCCGATCGGCAGGATCGACGAGCAGATTGCTGGCAACACACAGATCTCGAAGAAACCGAGTTAAAGAAACAGGTGCGTGAAATCAGCAAACCGCCATTGCACATGCAAAAGCAGGTTATGGATTTCATCGGAGTGCTATCTGCAAAGGTTGCAAAAAGCGGATAAATCAATGGAGGGAAGAAGGCGTCATTGGGTGTTTTTTTTATTCGTTGTGAGAAATCAGTAGGTTGATTGGATGGAGTTTCGCGAGCATCATCGCAATTATTTAGCTTCTTATATAACGCGATGACGTCCAGCAAAAATCTAGAACAGGCAATTGCCAACATCACCATCTGGCGCAAGGGCGAACAACGTGCGCCGCATAAACCATTATTGCTTCTTTATGTTCTTGCAAACTATCAACGCGGCCACGCTCGCCTGTTTAACTACGGGACAGAAGTGCACGATCAGCTGCAGAGTCTTCTGGAACGTTTTGGTCCACAGCGTACCCAGTACCGGCCTGATATGCCCTTCTGGCGTCTTAAGGGTGATGGCTTCTGGGAACTTCAAAATGATGAACACTGTTCAACTGCGGGAAGCAAGCAACCGCCGACGCGAGAGTTGGTCGAATACAACGTCGCTGGCGGATTTGATGAAGAGCATTACGCGCTGCTGACGAAAAACAAATACCTCATCGGCTCACTGGCCCAGCAAATTCTGGAAGCTCATTTTCCTGAAAGTATTCAGGAAGAGATCGCTGAGGAAATGGATTTTGATATTCAGCAGATTCGCAAAGTTCGCGATCCGTTGTTCCGTCAGCAGGTGCTTCGCGCCTACAACTACGAATGTGCAATCTGCGGGTTTAATATGCGACATGACAATGCCTCCGTCGCACTTGAAGCGGCACATATCAAATGGAAACAGTATGGCGGTCCGTGTGAGATCTCAAACGGGCTGGCGCTATGCGCAATTCACCATAAGGCGTTTGATAAGGGTTCGATTGGGCTAGATGAAAATATGCAGGTGTTAGTGTCTGAGGCGGTAAATGGCGGCGGGATTGTTGAGCGGCTTTTCTGGGATTTTGCCGGGACACAGATTGCGCTACCGATAGTGAAAGGGAATTACCCGAAAGAGGGGTTTGTGGATTGGCATCGGCGGGAAGTTTTTAGAGGGTGAGTGCGAAGGCCGGACTCGCACATAATGATTAATCCTTTGATTTAAAAGCAATAAAAAATAACATTTAGATAATATACCAACATCGATACCAACACATTAAATCGTTGATTTTGGGACTCGAATCGGGGCAAGCGTTACCTGGAAGATGACGAACTTCAGCGATCCTCTCGGGTATGCCAAAGGTCAACAATATAAATAGTGTCGCGCTGAATTTCATAGTGAACGTCATAATCATCAAACAAGATTTTTCTCACTTCTCGTGGTTCATATCTTATCTGAGAAACACCGATTCTTGGATGTTCCGCGAGCCCTGAGGTTCCTATGATCAAACGCTCTAATACGTTGTCAGCGTGTTGCCGACTGTATTGACAGGCAAACCTATAAATACGCTCCAGATCATCCTGGGCCTTTTGGGTCCACTGTATTTCCATGGGTTATGATTTTTTCAGTTTGTTAGCGAAGTCGACCACATCCGCATGGCTAACCACCCTTCCCGCATCGACATCAGCAAGCCCTTTCAAAATCTGCTGATGCCGCCGCTCTCTCTCTTCAATCATGGCGGTTAACGCCTCCTTAATCACCCAACTTTTGGATCTGTCCAGTTCAATAGCCAGGTTTTCAACCGCAGCTGCAAGCTCTGCTGGGATCTGAGCACTGATCGTCTGTTTCGCGAGTTGTCTCATGACCGTCACCTTTTAATAAAAGTTAATAACACTTATTAAAATAGCATGTTTGTGTTCGCGTAACTACCTGTGGCGAAGACAACCTCAGTCCCCCCATCATCTCGAAGCCAGCATTCCCGGATAGTGTTTCGCAATGATGTCATTCATTCGCTCAATCAACTCCAGACGCTTGAAGGCCAAGTGCGCTGTGCCTTTTTGATAGTAACGAATGCTGAAGAACTCATCTTCGTAAACGTCCTTAGCCGGATTATCCCGGATATGCTCCATCAACCGGGTGGAGATATCACCCCGGTTGTCAGGGATGGGTTTGCCATCCAGCAGAAACAGCATTCTCTCCAGGTCCGCCAGTTGATCCCGTCGCCAACCCCAGTTAAGGCTAAAGCCCCAGCGGTTATGCGTCACCAGATTGTTAATGATGATCTTCTTACCGAAGCTGCAGGGACTGTTGGTTTTGTAGTCCCACGACAGGCCTTTGAAGGCGTTGATGATGCCACGTTCAAAAACATCCATTTTGTTCAGATGTAACTGTTCAAAGGTGCTGAGGATATTCGCCTCGCTGATTGCAGGAAGGTCGCCCTCCTCCAGATTCTTATGCCACTGGTCGCGAGCCTGTGCGTCCATCAATGCCATCATGCCGGACTTCAGCATCAACTCACGCCAGATGCTGCGATCTATATTGCGGGTGACGGCAGGCATAGCTTTATCAGCCTTCTCAGTCAGCCAGCTATCGTAGCGGTGCCCGGACTTCATCGCCCAATCTTGCGCCGTACCACCACCAATATCTGAGGTTAGCCGTGAAATGGCATCAAGCTGCTGAATGAGTTGTTCGATCTGTTTAAGTGCGGAATCGCGTCCAGTGACTACACGTTCGATACTGGTCGAAAGAATGAGCTCATTGTGTTCCGTCAACACGTCTGGTTCTGTTTGCATCGTTAATCGTCCATAAAAGCAAACACGCCTGCCGGGAGTGGCAGGCGCATTATGCGATGAATAAAAAAGGTGGGAAGTTCAGAGGTAAAAATCAGGAATGAGGCTAGAAGAATTTAAATATTCATTAATCCGGTAGCTCGCCTGGCTCTGAGAATATCGATAGCGGTCAGAAATGGTGTCTGCTCTTGCCAGGTGAATCCTTTACGGTCGATGCGTACCAGTTCATAACGTTCCACCAGAAAATTAACAGCATCGGCGAGCGTGATTCCTGCGTCGATATGCTCCTCAATGGCCGCGTCGTCGTGGAATGGCGTGTCGTTAAGTGTCAGGCCGTAATGGTGCTCCAGCAGATACGTTAACAGTTGCTGCCAGACCTGTACGGGCGACAGGCGTGACGAAACCGGCACCGTGGCCGGTACAGATGAAATTTGCATGAGTTGAATCCTGATAAAAGAGAAGAGAGAAGGTGTTACTGGGTTGAATAGATAGAAATGTAAACGTAGCCGCAGCTACCACGGGTATCAGCTATACAGGTTAAACTCGCAAGTTGAATGTTCACCTGACGTTGCTGATGTGGATTTAGTTCGCCAGCACGCAGCATATTTTCCAGTTGTTCTACAAACAGCGGGAAAACCAGATCCAGTTTCTGCAATTGCTCCGGGGTAAAGTTACCCGTCAATCCAGCCCTGTCAGCCAGGTAATGCAGACGCTTGCCTTCCTGAACCAACCTTGCACCAAAGCGTGGGGTGATATCGCTTTGTAGCCCCCATTCATGGGATGGTGTTAATGACATGGATACCTCCGTTTAAAGCAAACCCTGCTCCGCAAAAGAAACCACTTCATTCCCAACCACAAGATGATCCAGCACTCGCACTTCAACCAGTGCCAACGCTTTTACGATCCGCTGAGTGATATGTTTGTCCTGCTGGCTGATTTCTGTCGTACCTGACGGATGGTTGTGCGCCAGAATTACCGCTGCGGCATTGTGCTTCAGGGCCAATTTAACCACTTCGCGGGGATGCACTTCAGTATGGCTGAGTGTGCCGGTAAACAGCGTTTCTCGTTCGAGTAGACAGTGCTGGTTGTCGAGATACATCACGATAAAGACTTCGCGTTCCTGATGAGCCATCTGTAATTGCAGCCAAGTTTTAGTGAAGCTGGTGGAGGTAAATGGCTCACTCGGTAGACGCTGATATTTCTCCAGCAGGCGTAAAGCCCAACGAATGACGCGTTGCTCGTTTGCAGGAAATACCGGGGATAAATTGAATACAGGCATAATTGCTCCTTAAAACAAAAAGCCTCGCCGATTTATTGGCAAGGACTGAGGGAAGGGATAATAAAAAGGTTCATGAGGCAAGCTGCAGCATATTCTCGGCCATCACCCACAGAGCGCGATTGAGCTTTACATCCCCGTCAATACCTTTGACGGCGCGGGTTTGAGCGCGTTTACCTTTAGTCGTTCGTCCCGACAGTCCGCCTTTAATCAGGTTCTCCTGAATGCGTTGGTAAGTGGTCCACAGGTCGTTACTCTCATCCTGCCAGCGGCGCGGGGATAGGATTTGCGATTCCGTCACCGGCTGATGCTCTTCACCAAAGCGATAAGTTAATGCTGCTTTCGCCATCGCCTGCTGTGCTGGTGGCGGTAACAAAAGCGACTGCATGGCAGCGCGTTTCTCCTCCACCCGGTCAAAAATCCCCAGCACTTCGTAAGCCCCTTCAATGACTTTCTCCACCACATTGCCTTTATGTGGCACACGTACCTCACCAAAGCTCTCACCGCAAATCAGCCCGTTCTGGCAGACTGCACGAAATAGCCCCGGCAACATCTGGTATGAGCTGGAACCGTCATGGCTGTTGAGCAGAATGATTTCAGGCACCTGCTTACCGGTGATTTGCCCTTCACGGCGCAGGCGCAGCATGTGTTTCGTGTGCTCTCGCTTGCTCTGGTCGCGCACTCGAGTCTGGCAGGCAAAGAATGGCTGAAAGCCTTCACGCTGCAGGTTATCAAGCAGGGTAATGGTCGGGATGTAGGTGTACCGCTCACTGCGTGATTCATGTTTTTCTTCGCTGAACACACTCGGGACATAGTGCGCTAGTTCATCTCGGGTTAATGGACGATCACGGCGAACGAGATTGACCGCACCAAAGCGGCTGGCTAAACGGGTCATAGTTGTTTCCTTATTGGAAAATTAAAAACAAAAAGGCCATGCTTCCCGAAGGAGGCATGGCCTGTAAGATGATGGTAAGGCTGTTAAGAAAGAATGTTAACCAGTGGTATTCCTGCAGCCGCTGAGGTCATCCAACTCTTTTGCCGTATTCTTAATACCAGGAGTAAAACTTCCTACTTTTTTATCATTAACATAAACATCGAACGTTGCGGCGTGACCAAGGGCATCAATAAACTGAATCCAGGCGTTGTCTCCATTTCGCCAGCCCAGCGATGAAGGTAACGGGAACTGTTGATCATCGGTCACAACCGTTATTGTTGTTTTATCATCGCGTGAGTCCACGCGAGTACCGTCAGGTAGGTCGATGAGTACATTGTGCTGTAGGGTATTCTGCTCATCCGGGGTCATGGTGCAGTTAAGGTTAAAAACGACATTTTCCGGGTTGGTGATTAGATATTCTGTTATGCCCTGACCAAATCCACTGGACCACATATTCGGTATTGCCTGAGCCGTTGTTGCGGATGTCAGAATTGATACCATCAGAATTCCGTAAAATAACCGCATAATTTTCTCCTTAAATGAATTTCCTGAGCTATTTGGGAGGAATTCTATTTTGTAGCGTATTCCAACGAGTCAACAGGCTGGTTATTGAAATACACCACAATCTTAGCCAGAACATTTGGATTGCTGGTTTTAACAAAACCGACCTTAAAGTTACCGCGACAATACTGCTCAAACGTCACTTTATTGTGATCGTCGGGCACAATGGTTCTGGCGATGCCTGATTCACGGTCAACGATACCCCAAATCCCGTTGGGGCAGTTCGCTTCAGGCTTAGGCTGATTTACTATCGCAACGCGTTTGCCTGGTGAGATATCAACGATACGACAGGCTTTTGTAAGCACCATCCGTTGATTGCACCAGAAAAGCTTACCGGAACTGGATTCGCGAGTGATAGCCGGGATACCGCCTTGAATAGAGCCCGACCAGCCATTCTCGATATTCGCATGAGCCTGATTTGCCATAAAACTTGAAGTGAAAGCTATTAGAGCGGATGCGCAATATATGGTACGGCACAAATTCGTATTAATATTTTGAAGGTAACTCATCTTTAATCTCTTGAAAGTTATGGTCAATGTAGTTCGGCTCTGAAGGTTGATATCACGTCATTGATGAACCGAAAGTGAGGTAACGCCTGAAGAAAATCTGGACAGGAGAGGATGTCGCGTACTGCGGTATCAAGGGTAAAGCTGTCGTTGTGGAGCGTGACAGCTCGGATTTCCGCGAGGGGAAATACTGCTATCCGGGCCTGATGCTCGCCTGTCAGATACCACTCACCATCACGTAAAACCAGACGGTAGGGAGCAAGACCCGTACAGCGACAACCGTTTCCCAGTAGCGTTATTTTCCTGTGTTCAGACACCGCATTCACTAGTTGGGCGAACACGCCAGAGTCTGGGGATGGCACCTGCGCAACTCCCGGCCAAATAAGGCAAGGAGCTTCCACTGGCCCGCTCAAAAGAGAACTGGCCAGATGGTTGTCCATATCAGGAAACAGCGCTTCAACCCCCGACTGGCGAGCAAACGTCATCACCGCCAACTCTCTCTGTCGACCTCCGGACAGCAAGCGACACTGACCTTTGCGATACTCCAGATCCAGATACATCAGACGTTCCCGAAAGTCCCTGCGCAGGGTACGAACCGACACACCGAATTCAGTTGCCAGCTTTCGCAAATCCAGAGTTTCACCCGCCACCAGGCGGCTGATTATTAACGACAGCCTGACGGCAAGCCGGTCATGACGGCGTTCAGCCTGAGTCATGAGACAGGTTCTCCAGTGAGATAATTAGCTGAAAATTAAAAAGTTATCTTAACGAAGGGGTGGGACAGGGAGTGGACACAAAAAGACGTATTTTTTACTGTTGCTGAAATCAACCGTGACGGGGCTTAGAGACAAAACATTCCAAATTCAGTAGCTTATAAAACGTCAGAACGGACAGGGCATGTCCCGGTGATAACCGCAAGTGAGCCAGAGTTAGAAGAAAATCCAGTCCCAGACGGCACGAGCGACCGTCACCACCGCGTCCCGCACAGTGCGAATTACCACCCGGACAGATGCCGGGATGAGAGGTGAAGACCCAGCGGTATCAAATATGCTGCCCAAAGCAGTCCCAAAGCTATCCCTAGCTTGCTTTTTTACCAGCTCTGTGCATAGACTCTCGTGCAGCTGCGTTGTCAACGGGCTGGTAGCCCTGTCCGGTAGGCTACGCATCATCGTACCCACCATGTTTTCCAGACCCCATCCGGTACGGGCTGACAACACGCAAATCGGGTAATGGGGTGAGAACACTTGGCGGAGCTGCTTCTGCTTAGTAATGAGAGTTTCGAGTTGAGCTGGCGACGGCAGATTAGTACTGCAGTCCCATTCGTGACAGGGTTCGGCTTTGTCAGCCTGGTTGATGACAAACAGCACTAGCCCCTGATACGCCCGCATTACCTGATGGTAGAAATGCTCGTCAACAGCCAGAGCCCGATCATCAGCTTTAATGACCCACAGGACCAAATCTAGTTCTGGTAAAAGTCGACGGTAAAGCGTTGTGTATTCCTCATCACGCTGTTCGTTTTCACCTACACCGGGTAAGTCAATAATCATCAGACTGTGATCACAATTGTTGAGCCGGAAACGCAGTACATCACGAGTACACGCATCAACATCACTGATCGGAGTAACTTCCCCCTGAAACAGGGCATTACAGAGTGACGACTTACCGGCACCAGTTTTGCCCATAATGCCGATCACCGGCTCGTATTGTGTCAACTTACGAAGACGATCAAGGATGTGGTTACGAAGAGAGTGAGGCAATGAAGCCAATGGCTTCTCAATGGCCTGGAGGCCTTCAGATTTATTCATACAAAAATCTCGACGTGAAAACAAAAATCCCCGCTTTCCGATGAGGATACGGGGGAGTCACGGAGATAATATCTGTCTGAGATTTTTTGAAATGCTGCATTAACACGTACTGGATCTTGCGTAGTATTGAACTTACCGATGTCCGATCAGTACGTAACGCGGACGTTGCCAAAATTGCTAAAAATGTCGCTACTTACAGTATCCTAGTTCTACTCAATAGGTAGATGATATCAATTTGGTTAATATATAATTAATAGTATATTGACTCTCCATATTCCATGAGGAAAGCCAACTGACAAGTAGGGCAGGCCTCTAAATCATGAGACCTCCATGCATATATCCAAGCTCAGCCTGGTCAACTATAGAAACTTCGCCAATACAAAGTTGTTGTTCAATAAAGGTACCAACACGATTATCGGTGAAAACGGTGCCGGAAAAACAAATCTCTTCAGAGCCATCAGGCTCTTGCTTGATGACAATATGATTCGTTCAGCTTACCGGTTGGATAAAAGTGACTTCCATCGCGGTTTGGGCCGCTGGCAGGGACACTGGATCATCATCAGCTTAGAGTTCGAAGAGATTTCTGCAGATGAGGCAGTACAGGCTTTATTTCTACACGGTACGGGGCTTGCTGAAAAAGAAAATGTTGGTAAGGCCACCTATAACCTTATTTTTCGCCCGAAGAAGGAAATCAGGCTGCGTCTTTCCCAACTGGATGAAGGAGATCATGCTGGTTTGGACGCTATTCTCGGCCCGGTAACTATTGACGACTACGAGACAATTTTTACGGGGCGTAGCGAAGCGGACTTCAATGATGAAATCTTCTACAGGCAGGTTGTCGGTGACTTCCAGAACGTGAGGTTTAACAAGGAAACGGAGTTTCGGTGCATCGGTGCCAAAATCCCCAGTGTGCTTTCTGTTTCCAAAGAAATTTCGTTTACCTTCGTCCAGGCATTACGGGACGTTGTAGCGGAGTTTCACAACAACAGAGCCAACCCTCTGCTGACCCTGCTTAAGAGTAAGAGTGGTGATATTGATCCGGAGTTGTTTACCGTTATCACCAACCAGGTAACAGAGCTTAATGATTCAATCGAAGCACTTCCTGATGTACAGAATGTGCGGACCGACATTCGCAGCACCATCAAGGATGCTGCGGGCGAGGCGTACTCCCCCTCCTCTTTGTCAATTAAATCAGCTCTTCCCGACGAAGCCGATGAGCTATTTCAGTCTCTCAAGCTGTTTGTCGGCGAGTCCGGCGAAGATCATGAAGGTCCCATTCAGGATTTAAGCTTGGGTGGCGCTAATCTGATCTTCCTTACTCTCAAGTTGCTGGAGTTCAAGTACCGGAAAGCCAGACAGTCAATCGCCAACTTTCTGTTGATCGAGGAACCGGAAGCTCACATCCACACACATATTCAGAAAACGCTATTCGACAGGCTCAATTACGACGACACACAGATCATCTTTTCGACGCATTCGACTCACATCTCTGAAATCAGCAATGTTCAGAGCGTAAACATTCTCGGAAGGGACGGGGGGCGGTGTGAAGCCTATCAACCAGCCACTGGACTGAGGCCTGAGGAAATCGGCAACATTCAGCGTTACCTTGATGCTGTGCGCAGCAACCTACTGTTTGCCAAAAGCGTCATTCTTGTAGAAGGCGATGCAGAAGAAATTCTGATTCCAATTTTGGTCAAGAAAGTGTTAGGCATCAGTCTGGATGAGCTTGGCATCAGTCTCATCAACATCCGCAGCACCGGTTTTCAGAACGTGGCCGTCCTGTTTCATGATGACCGTATTCGCAAGCGGTGCAGTATCGTCACGGATCTGGACAAATCTATTATTAACACTGAAGCGGTGGAAGGTGAAAGCGAGGCGATAGCGAAGCGCAAGGCAAAGTATCAGGCATCCGAGAAAAAAGGCCTGGCGCGAAAAGTGCAACTGGAAGCTTTTTGCAATGATAATGACTGGATAGCGCCGTTCTTCGCTCCTCACACGTTTGAAGTTGATTTCGTAACCGCTGGGAACGCCCGTAAAGTCATAGCGGTACTTCCTAATGTCTACACCGACGCGCCAACTATCGCAAAGGCTAAAGCAAGTCTTAAATCCGGGGATATAACTCGATACGGTCAACGTGTTCTGACTATGGCGGAAAATCAGGGGAAAGGCTGGTTTGCCATTTTGCTCGGAAAAAAAGTTGATCCGCATACTGCTATTCCTCGATACATACTCGACGCCATTGCTTTTGCGCATCCGGTAGTAAAAAAAGAAGTCTGGTTCAACATCCTTAACTATCGAATTAGCTTCATAGAAGAAGATGATCCATTTGTTGACCCAAAGACCTTAGCTGAATTCAGAATAAAGTTACAGCTGTTTAAAAATGGCGACATCGACTTCGGCGACATTAAAAAAGAGATGTTCGCGGCTTTCCCTGATGATCGTATCAACGATGTACTTGAGGTCTTCTAGCAATGTTCGCATGGGATGACGGGGATTTGAATCCTGAGCAAGAAGCAGCTATCCGCGAGCCTGGCAGTGTGTTCCTCATTGCATGCCCTGGCAGCGGGAAAACACGCACTCTCACCTACAAAATTGCCCATGAATTGTCACTGTTGGAGTCGAATAAGCAGTTCATCGTCGCGATCACCTATACCCACCGCGCCGCAGACGAGATCCATGAACGTATTGAAAACCTCGGCGTCGATACATCCAGACTCTGGATAGGCACCATCCATTCATTTTGTCTCGAATGGATACTGAAGCCCTATGGCATCTACCATGAGGCGCTGGATCGCGGCTTTCGTGTCATTGACCTGCATGAGCGAGAAAAGGTGTTGGAGAACCTGTGCCAACCCTATCAGAAGCCCAAAATCACCTTCTGGGACTGCGAGTATTACTTTACCGATGAGGGCTATGTAATTTCGTGCCCACATGACTGGAAACACGCAGGGCTCGCTGAAATTCTGGAGCAATACTTCGACTATCTACGGGAAACCCGGCAGATCGATTTTGAACTGATCCTCTACTACGCCTATCAGCTGATCGCTGCGCAGCCTCAGATCAGTGTCATTCTCGGGCAGCTATTTTCCTTCATACTGGTCGATGAGTATCAGGATACGAAGCGCATTCAGTACTCCATCATCGCGTCCATTCTAAAAGCGGGTCAGGGAACAAAAGCCTTCATTGTCGGCGACCCAAACCAGGCCATCTATGAATCACTCGGTGGGTACCCAATCGCCTTCGAGGAGTTTCAGTCGATGGCTGGCATCAAGCTGGAAGAGCTAGAACTTTCTCAGAACTATCGTTCTTCCGAACGTATTATCGACTACTTCGCAAACTACAACGTATACGACACGCGTATCGAGGCAGCATCCAACGACAAGGCTTACTCCAGTCTGATTTCGTTCAATGACTCGGTTACCAAAGACGGCCTAGAAGATGAGTTGATCCGACTCATCCGTTTCAATATCGAGACTATTGGCATTCCCCCTCATGAAGTTTGCATCCTGGCGCCTCAGTGGATGCACCTGGCAAGCATGACTCGCCGCTTGGTCGCTAGCATGCCCGAGTATGCGTTTGACGGTCCCGGCATGGTACCGTTCGCGCGAGATATGGATAATTTTTGGTACAAGCTCTCAAGGATCGCACTTACACAGGCGTCTCCAAGCATGTACGTGCGCAGACTGCGTTGGGCTGGCGAGGTTCTCAGAGATCTTGAGGGAGTAGGCGCGAACGTATCCATGCTCACGAAGCAGAGCTTGTTGAGAGAGTGTAATGCCATCACCATTGATGCTACGGATGGGCTGGTTTATCTCAGATTCTTCTTCGATAAGCTATTTTCGAATCTAGCTTTCGACATTCAGGCATTCACGCAGCTTCACGAGCATTACGAGGCATTCTTCGAAAGCTCGCAGGCAAGGATCGACAGACTGAAGAAGGAAGGCACAGATATGATCGGTGACATTGCCACCTTCAGGAAGGTTTTCCAGAGCCGAACCGGCATCACGATATCAACGATCCACGGCATCAAAGGGGCGGAGTTCGATGCCGTCATTGCCTATGCACTACTGGAGAACATGCTGCCAAACAGAAATGACCAGAACGGGCAAGATAGCGCGATGAAACTGCTGTATGTCATCGGTTCTCGTGCACGGAAAAACCTGCATCTCATCTCTGAACGTGGGCGCATCGACAAATTCACTCGTGCGGAATACCAAGCGACTAAAAAGCTCAATGCATGCCGCTTTGAATACGACCAAATACCATAATAGACAATAATTGATGGTTATATCTAATACTGGTGGCAGATCACTCGCTCATTGCAGCCTTTCAGGCTTAAATACATCCTTACTTAGAAAAATAAATATTGAAAAAATATAATTTCACAAGGAAACAAAAAAATATATTTACCTTATACGAGACTATTTTGTTGCTCGTTTGTAAGATTTTGATGCCTGCCAGGCGTGTTTCATCTTTTCAATAAATTCCAGCTTCTCTTCAGGGAGAATTCTCCATGCATCAATAGCTGCAATAATCATGTCGTAACGCATCGATGTGTTATATGGGCGAAGATAGGCCGCTATCCGGTTTTTACCCTTAAGATATTCCCAGAGATACACTACCTGACTTTCATCATCACGTGACATCCAGTCAAAATCTGTCAGAAAGAAATTGTACTGCTCCAGCCAGCAATCATGCAGTTTTTTGAAATAAGAGATCTTATCCCCGAGGGTACAGGGAGCATCGTCAATATATCTCATCACACCGTTGATTCGTTCACGCTCAGTTACCGGCGTAGGATTATATATCTCGGTACTTGCTCCCGCATTCAGATAAAATCGGGAGAATATTCGCTTCGACTTTTTCGAAGCAGAAACCTGTGAGTTTGATATCAGGTCCCAATCAATGGCGTCCAAATCAATATCCAGACTAGAGCAATCAAGATTTGTGAAAGAATTATCATCCATTAAAAGAGAATTGAATTCACCAGGCAGCTTAATATCATTCCCCAGCCCCCCAAGCCTTAAACCTGCAGGCATAACAGGGTATTCGAAGATATAGTGATGCGCAAACCACGATGCTCTTGGCGTACCTTTGAAACAATCAAAATAATCTTTATCAATCAGTTGAAGATCAGCCCAGTCTTTAAGACTTTTTCGCGCAACTTTGATCCTGTCCTGATCGCCAAGAAAACGCTGTTCAAGTATCTGAGAGATCAAGCGTCGAAACTCATCCGGAGTATCAAAAGTGCAATAGATCAAAGAATTATCCGTATTAAAAAATCTATCAAGCGTTCTCAGGTACATGACTTCATAGCGGATCATATCGTAATGCAGCATCGCCTCTTCCCTCTGTTTCTGATTACCAAAAATAGGTTAGCATGAGCACCTTTTGGGTAGGTGGAGGCGGGTCACAGACTGATGAACGAATGATTTTTTACTGATATCTTTCTGATTTTACTATGATAATTCTCTGACATTCTATTGGTTTATTCCTGTTGTTTTTCCTGCTTTAATCTCCCCCTTGCACCTCGTTAGGAGTCGTTCACCAGCAGAAATGAACATTTGGGTTTTTAGTATAATTAAGGGGTACCCACTCATTCTATACTTCCCTATTCACCGATCCTTCCTCCTCTTATCTTACCACTGATTTCCCTGTTCAGTAGCCCTGCCAGTAGCCCTGCCAGTAGCCCTGCCAGTAATCCTGCCAGTAATCCTGCTTGGTACACAGATCCCTTAAACTGCTATATCTCCATTCTCTTAAAAATTACATCTCATCCCAATCCTTTGCACACCACCTGACAGAGGATAAATCAATGCACACACCTTACCCTTTCAACCCCAGATACACGATGAACTGGTTTCTGCTGTCCCTACTCAATGACCACCTGAATCAGCTACTGGCCCGTTATTCCCGAATACAGGCACTCAGACTCGACCTGTTTTATCAGAAAGGTACAAAGCGCTTCAGATGCTACTCCTGGAACGAGAATGAACGAGAGGTACGCATGCTGGTTGAACAAACCATGCAAGATACAAATCTAGCGGGGTTCTTCTGGATACTGGAGAGTTCTGCAGACCACGGCTGCCATATCCATATCGTGTTCTATCTCGACAGGCACATTAACCAGGCTACCTATCCGATAGCCAAACGTGTAGGAGCAATATGGCGGGAAATAACAGAACGAGAAGGATATTACAACCGCTGCGAGTGCAAACCCGCTTATGAAGTCAGTATTGATAAGCCGGTGAATTACGGTGATACCGAAACCATCGATAACCTGCGCTACATCATCAGCTATCTCGCCAAAGAAGAACAAAAACATGGTCACTATCACTACGGAGCAAGTGAAACCCCACCTCCCAGCGGACTGGGGCGTCCCAGAACACTGTAATTCACGCTCTGCACTATTTTACGTATTAACCCATTGATGTGGAAGGGCTGGTGGTAACAGGCAATCAACCATCAGCTCAGGTCAATCCCACAATGGAAGACAACACCATGACAGAACAAATTTCTTTGCTCGATGGCCAACTGGTGGATATGCGATTCATCACCAAGCTAACTGGACTCACGGATAAATGGTTCTATAAATTGATAAAAGACGGCTTATTCCCGAAGCCGATTAAACTGGGCCGCAGTTCCCGTTGGCTTCATAGTGAAGTCGAGGCATGGCTACTGGAGCGTATTGCTGATTCACGTGGTAACTAAAAACGCCCAACTCACACTCAACTTCACCTGTAATAGCCTCCTTTTAAACCGGGCACCCCACCAATAAGACATAGTCATAGGGCTATGTTTAAGGAGTGTCCTGTGCAAAGAATCAAAGTGATCACTGACGAGCAAAAGCACTGTCGTTATACACCCAAAGAGAAAGCCCGTTTTGTTGCGCTCACCATGCAGCCCGGCTACACCGTTTCGCTTGTTGCCCGGCAGTATGGCATTACTCCAAGTCTTCTGTTCAAGTGGAAACGGCTCATCAGTGAGGGTGGAAAGTCTGCGATCGCCGCTGGCTACGAGGTGGTTAGCGCATCTGAAGTGAAAGCGCTGGAGAAAAAGATCAAACAGCTCGTATAAGACAATGGAAGCTGAAATATTCATGGATGAGCTTGCGATAACGCAAGCAAAAAAGTTGATATCGCGCATGCTGTTGCTGTCTCCAGACGATATATAGTGACGATATAACCAATCAGGATCCTGAGTTCACATTTCGCTCGCTAAAGAAACGGAAAGTCTTCCCAACAGGCGACTCTGTACGAAAAGTTATTTATCTAGCAATCAAATATGCTTCAAAAAAAATGGAGTGTATCGATCCAGAACTGGCGATAATTCGCTTTATTATCGAGTTCTGTGACCGCCTGAGCGATCACCTTTAATACAGTTGCAGTTACACAGAATTATTTACATGGTCGTTGAAAAGTATAGAAGCGGCTATTTTAGTTATAACTTTTCATATGTAAAATTTCATCTGTTTATTTTCAAGGCTATCAATGTCATTAATCCAAGCTTTAAGTATTTTTATAATATCTTCAGAAAAATTGCAGTCTGATAACGTAGTTGGGTTGGCGCTAATTAACTCAAGACAACGCCCATTACTGGACTTTATGGAACGTGAAAAGCCATTCGGTGATACAAAGGCGAGAACCCCCCAATTTGTTTCCCCGCCGAGCGTAGCTCGAAAATTCTCAAAGTACCCGAGCATCTTATAGGTTTCTTCAGACCTTGTTGTACCAGTAACTATCCTATTCTTCGCATCAATTATCAGCCGATGTTTACTATTGGCAATAATAGTGATATCAGGTATCCCACGCAGTCCACTTCCTGTGGAGTCATAGAACCACTCAATATTTTTACTTGGCAAAGAGCGTTGGAACCAAACTTCAATATGAATTGATTCTAAATCAAAAATATAAATTGGTTTACGTCTACTTTCAAACATTTTTGATGGACCATGTAAAATTTCACCACCTATTTTCATAAATGCATCTGCGACTGAATGAATGCACCAGATTTCATAAACTCGATCCAGAAAAAATTGTTCCGCAGGAAATGATAGAAATGAATCGATAAATTTTTCCGACGACGCTGATCCAGAAAACTCATCTCCCAATAAACGCCAATCTCGTATAAAGTCGACAAGTGCAGAATAGGCTCGTTCATTGCCAGTTTGTTTTCTGGAAATTCGACGGCATGCCTCCTTGTAGAGCCTTGTCAGGGATGAAGAAGAAGAAATAGAAGACCAAGGCGCACGCTTCATTCTACTGAGTATCCAGTTCTTGTATCGGTGACCAAGCGTCATTTCTGCTGAGCTAGCAGGAAATTGTGACAATGGTAGCCGCTGTAATAATGTCCTAAAAACTCGTATCACCAGTTCATTTTCTGGTGTGCTGGAATTCTCTATGGTTGTCAGAATAGGATAGCTCCTAGGCCAAGAGAAAGCCCAAGATTTTCTAGCTACATATCGAGGGATATCAAGCCTGCCACGAATTACGCCCTTTGTCTCGGAGCGCGCGATGACAGTTACATTAGATAAGCTACTTTCGATTTTTTGAATTATTGGGAATAGTTCGGTACAACAAGCAATTGCATGTCTGAACCTAATATATTGACTAAAGTTAACACATTCTGTATCGGATCCCTTACCAATAGAGGTAGATCTGCCGGTAAGCTCTACGCTCTCACCAGAGAAGTATGTTGAAACAAGGGGAAGCGCTTCTTCGAAAAAGCGCCGTCCAAATTGATTATCATGACTCTGGGACAAAATGCATTCCTGATGCAGCAATAATTAGCAATTGACGTGCAAATTGACTTGAAAATGGAGAGGGAAGCACTTCTGAGAATTTGACAAGCTGATCTGGTTCTAAAACGTCAGACTCAAATAATGGGGCTAGCTTTACCGATGCTGCCCAATCAATGTTAAGATCTGCATTCATCTCTACTTGCCCATCTTGCCTGAACCTAGTTAGAAATAGTTCTACAGTATCAATTAGTTGGGCTGTTCCAATTGGAAGATGTGGATTCCCTTCACTTTCAGATGAGTATCTGACTGTTTCTACGATGTCGAACAGAGTAGAAATGCGAATTAAGTGCGAAGCTATTACATTTTCTAATATCTTATCAACTGTAGACTTTATTGTATCAGGAACCATTGAACATTCCCGTTTAGCAATACGGTACGCAGCCCGGTGAATAACGAATGAAAACTCTCTGATAGCTGGAGAAGGACTGGTAAGATCATAATGCCATGTGTCACTCGATGATTTCTTCGGGGGCACATCTAGAGATATAAACGTAAACCGACGTCTAATAGCCTGACTGAGGCTTTGAACAAACTGCTTATCGTAAGAATTTAGGGTTGCGATTATTCGAAACCTTTTAGGTATAACTAGTTCTCTGTTTCCATCCTTCTGGTGTGGGAGATTAATTGGTACAAGCTCATCGGTTCCCAATACGGAGAAAAGTTCACCGAAAGCTTTGTCGAGATGAGCCCTGTTCAATTCATCAATTAATAGCCACTCTGCCTGCGGATGGTTAGGATCATCAAAATGTTGAACCACATTGTTACCACATCGAATTACAGCCTCAGTCAAAGCTCCGTTAACAGGTATTATCTCCTCTTTACGGTCCTCCGTTAGTCGTAATTCAAGTCTGCCAATTACATCATAAATGGTCCAGTCCTCGTGTGCTGTCACCGCAAAGGTAGATGCGTTGAAGGCTTTAGCTAATGCACGTACAAGAGAACTTTTTCCTGTTCCTGGTGGCCCTTGCAAGACTATGTGTCCGACGCGGATTGCCGCGGCTGCCGATCGAAGGATATCATCAGGTACTACCAACTGCGATGTAGCTTCTGCGAGACGAGCGTCAAAATCATTCGGCAAATCTAGATCATACTGAGCAATCTCTCTCAAACGCTCTATGGAGTCGTGAAAATCAGTAGGAGGAATTGCACCGCTATTGACAAGCTCACTCTCATTAATATCAGACATTACCCTCTCCCTGAAGCATACGAATTACTTGAAAGTTTGAGATTGGTCTTGCTCGACGAAGCCGAATCTTAACGATCTGAGCATCAATTAATTCTTTGTCCTGAACCAAGTATGTCCATTGTTCATCATGACTGAGAATAATTCTTTGCCCGCGAGCGAGTTGGCAAAGCGATGCAACGGCTCCTGCAATTGTGTGATCATCAATGGCTCGATAGTGTTCGTTCAACGACAAGAAGAGAACGCGTTCACCATACAAATTTACGCTTGAAAGTACCGATGTTACGCTAGTCGCCATCGGAGTAACCTGAGCTCCAAGGTAATCGAAATACTCTCGCTCATCAGCAAAGCTTGGCGCCGCAGGAAGACGTGAAATTGCAAGTCCTCCAGTCGCACATTGATCAGATTGACCACTACTAGATAAGGCTTTTCTGACCATACCTATCCAATCGTGCCTAATAAAGTGTCGTCTTTTAGGTTCGGCAACTCCATAAGGACACTCGGTATCGTCTCCCCCTAGAAGCAAATGGTTCATACCAGCATGGACTGCAACTTGATTTAGCGAGTTGTAAAAAGCACCTTGTCTTTGAGCACTAGGTAAATCAACTTGAGAAATCAGTTCAGGATTCATCCGCAACGTACGAACATCCTCAATAGCATTAGTTGCTTCGTTGGTTAGAAATACTCTACACAGAATCCGTTCTAGCTCAGTCCACCAGATATATCCATCAAGGTCGAGTAGTGCTGCGTACCAAAATCGATAAAGGAGTAGATCAGAATCCTTATGAGCATCACTTTTTGGCCTCCGTGGGCCCCGCAAAGGATAGCGTAACAACAGGTTTAATCCAATCCAAGCAAATTCGTTTCGATCATCTCTTTCAGCTGCCTCCCGCAACTGAATGCCTGCAGGAGTAATTGTAATATGGTTAGAGCGCGATTCGACATAAAGAATTCCGAATTCTTCAAACGTTGCCTTCCAGCTTTCAACCGCATGTGAGCTCAACCGACGGGGAGCTTGATGAGATGACCAATAATTCTTTAGTGACTCGTAGTCTGTAAAATCAAAAAATGAAAGTAATGTCGTCCATGCTTCTAGCGATTTTTCACTATCGCTAAAAAAGCAAGGATACCCGTAACTATTGACACGCCAGAAATCTTGGGGCCTTGATGCAAGAGGAAACGTTATTGTCAATTTGCCACCTCGTCAGCTCCTATTGTTACATGCGGTAGCGGAAGGCGATCTTCCATTTCGAGAAGTGCATCATTGCATTTTCGTAGTGTAATGACCCAATCCATTAAAATGATACCACCCCGTCCCTTTCGCGGAAACTTCATGTAGTGGCGACGAATGCGATATGCAAACGCTTTCTCAAGGTGTAAACCCGCTGTTTTTGCAAGCCTAAGCAGGCAATCATGAACAGGTAGAACCCCCGTAGCCGCTTGGCTGTTCCCAACAATCAGAACATATCGAGCACCATCTTTCATGACTCTGGCCGCTTCGATAAAATGCTTCTGCATTAGATCAAAATATGCGAGAGCGGCGTCTCTTCGGTACTCTGGGATTTCTTGAAGGTCAACCAGATCAGCTATTGCATTATGTATGGTAGCTGTTTTCACTTGAGGATTTTTCGAACCAATAGGGATACGGCGAAGGCTGTTATATTCCGCACGGTTTAATACCCCAAGTTTTGGTCCAAGCCAAAAGTACTCAAGCATAAAGTTGTACATATAGTCTACCGAGTCCAGATACGGCGGACTGGTGACAATTAAATCAACCGTTCCATCAGATAACGGTACAGATAGTGCAGAGCCGTCAAGAACTCTTGCACACCGTTTGCCTCTCATAGTAGCTAAATTGGATACTCCAATAATCGCCTTTCGCAACGATTTTTCAAATATTGGGAAAACATCTGGGGGCGTTTTTTTAAGCGTCCCTGAAACATAAGTCTTTTGGGTTTGATCGTCAGCATTGGAAACCCAGCGGAGAATAGAGCTAAACACCGTCAAGAAAAAATCGCGCTCGTTTGGTTCACAATTGAGTTTTTCAATCGCGACAAAAATTCGGCACAAGTCATTCCAGCATTCTTCTGAGAACCAATGCGTCACGTTTTTAACGCCATCCATTGGAAGAAAGCGATCTGTGATAAGTGGTAAATGGCGAGGATGTAGATGCTCTGCTAAGGAAGTTAGTCGAGACGCTTGGAGTTCATTTGTTTTGGCTCTCGAAATTAACCGAGCAAGGGGATCTATATCTGTCCCAAAACTTTGATTAACTGAACATAGAGCTTCGACCAAAGTTGTACCAGAGCCCATGAAAGGGTCCCAGACTATACTTTCTTCACTTGCAAAATTTCTAATCGCCCATTGGGGAACCTGTGGTATATATTTTGCGGGAAATCTGTGGAGTCCATGGGTAAAGCCAGATGTCTTGGTGGACAAGGCCAAGCTGAATAATTCTCCATGCGAGATTTCACTATGTTTTGGAAAAGCCTCAACCTCGCGAAGAGTTTCAGATTGCTCATGCGGCTTACTTGCCGCAATTTCGCGATCAAAGTCATCTACTTTAGATGAGCTTGGATGAGGTGCTTTATGCTGTAAATTCGTTCCACTCATTCAAATACCACTATAGATTCACGCATGTACTGTTCAAAACCTTTGAGCATATTTCGTTGTTGAGGTGCGACGGTAAGGTGTCGGGTTTCAATGATTTTTGCGTTCTTAAACCCAGCGTTGATGCCCATTATCGCTGTAAGAACGTCGGTTGGCACAATTACACCTGCAAATGCTGAATTGCCAACCACAACGTAGCAACGCCCGTTTGATAAGACGTTCCTACATTGACTTAAAACCATGCCTATATCGTGAAAGTAGCCACGCATCAAGTCAGGTACACCCATACGCCAGCTACTTGCAGTTTGATCCATCAGAGAAAGTAATTGTTCAAGTTCAGGCAAACTATCAGATTGTCTTTTATAATCTGCGCCAAGATGTGATCGTAATGAAGCCTTTCGAAGTGCGTTTAAGTCTGCGTACGAGTTAATAAAGTTACCAAACCAAAGTTCAACCTTGAATGATTCAAAATAATCAAAACGATTTGCGTATGGTGGACTAAAAATGACTGAGTCAAAGGACTCACCATTGAGAAGATCTGCTAAGTTAAACGCACTTCCTTCAATTATTTTTTGGCTATTCCAATTCCCTGATTGCCACTCAGTAGCATCTTTCAGCATCATTTCCAGCTGCTTGGTAAACATATCTAGATAGAATGTGTGTTGATCTAGACCAAATCGTTCCAGTTGCCATTCTCCGTCTACTCGGTCTTCATACTTCCCTTTTTGACGTTTCTTGTTTCGATATTTAATCCCGTTACCTTCTTTGAAATAGCTTCCAACACCTTCAAGAATTGCAACCCAAGCAAGAAATACAAAATTTCGCGCAGGGGGATCCATATTGAACTCAGCCTCAAGAGCTGTTCTTGTTCGCAAGAGTACGTCCAAGATTCTAGGTTCAAATACCTTTTCTGATATGCTTAGTTCTGGGAGTGGCCAACGATTCACTGTCCGAACTAACTCAGGCAATGCCTCGACAAAAACCCTTATTTTTCTGATAGATAGCTCCGTCAATGGAGTCAGTTTTACCTTTGACGAAAACGCTGCTATAGGATTTAAATCGATGCCTACAGCTTTTTTTCCACGGATGGCTGCACCGATTGGGATTGAGCCACAACCACTAAATGGATCCAGGATACGATTCCCCAGTTGCAACTTATCGATAAGTTCTGGTGAATAAGCTTCTCTGTATCGCAGCCAACGGTGCATAGGCTCAGAGGCATTACCGCGCCAGTGGACATATGGACCGAGCTCATGGTTTCGTTCGATTGGATACAAGGCATCCAGAGACTCTAAGATTTTTTCAAGTTTTTGATGCACTTTTGATACAACCCATTCCGATTTTACTACTAGTGTCTTTTCGCATAATGCTTTGATGTTTAAATATTTTTGCATAGATTCAATGTTTACCAGCGATAGATCGTAAAATTTACATAATGATTTCTTCGACCACTCCTTTTAGTTAGAGGGACAGTAGGAGGGAGGGTTCCAAAACCACAGCCAAGACCATTTGGTAGTTTATTCGGCGTTACGATCAACTGCGATAACTGGACCCGGAATCATTCGTTTGTCGCTTCAAATGTTCTGCGACTACTTTACGAACTAACTATGCAACACACACATCATTTGAGAGGCAAGTAATGGCATCTAAATGAAAATTTGTTCATCGAGCGCAACAGGAGTAAGTACCGTTCTTTTGTTGAGCCGAGGATACGCCATATAAGGTTATTTTTTCTTCACCATAAGGCGATACTTTACCTTGCGACCGATCTTCGGGCAAGTGACGTGTCATGATAAACGTAGCTGCCACTATGTAGCAGTAGACAAATTATGTCCTCACGGCGGAGCCTGTTCGAAGGCCTGTGGACTAACGTCACCGAGGTCGGTGTGACAGGCCCGACTATGGAAGATTTCAATGTAATAAAGATATCCGTCTGGGCCAGGTTGCAGGTTTTATAGATGCGTTTTTTGATAATTTCTTTTTTCAGCATCTGAAGAACGATTCTGTCACCACTTTTTCCCAGTAGTTGCCACGCCGGCTCATACTCAGCGCCGTGCTCTTGGCTCGACAGAATTTCACCAGTTATTCCTGTTTGTACCGTCAAGCGTTTGATCTCCACCGTTGATCATGATGGCATTCTTAGTATCTGGCAGGGGGTCCGCTTCGGTTGAAGACATAATTTTACAAAAAAATAAGGTATGTCAGACACATACCTTATGTATTCTTTAATCAGCCCGTATTTAATTTAGCAAAATCAAACGGGCTAACCGCCTTCTCACGATTCGCATCAAGAAAATCAGCCCACCATTGCAGCATCAGTTTGCGCTCATCAAGATGCTCGGCTTTGTGAATGTAAGCCGCTCGCACAGAGTTACGCTCCATATGGCTCATCTGCCGTTCCACTGCATCTCTCGACCACAACCCTGACTCAATCAACGAACTACACGCCATTGTCCTGAAACCGTGACCGCAGACTTCAACCTGTGTGTCATATCCCATCACACGTAAAGATTTGTTAACCGTATTTTCACTCATCGGTTTGCGAGGGTTATGATCGCCAATAAAGATCAGTTCATGATCACCGCTGAACGTCTTTATCTGCTCGAGAATCGCCAGCGCCTGTCGGGAAAGCGGTACCAGATGAGGTGTCCGCATTTTTGACCCCCTCCGTGAGTGCTTTACTCCTTCAATAGCTTCGCGCTCTGCAGGTATTGTCCACATTGATGTTTCGAAATCGATCTCAGACCAACGAGCAAAACGTAGTTCACTGGAACGAATGAAGACAAGGAGGGTTAGCTCAACGGCAAGACGAGTCAAAGGCCTACCGGTATAACTGTCAATACGCTGAAGGAGTTCAGGAGTACGTTTCAACTCTAACGCAGGCCTGTGCTGCCGGTTACTTGAAGCAACAGCACCAACCATCTCCTGAGCAGGATTATAGTCAAGCAAACCGCTCTGTACTGCATAACGCATAATTGCCGTAGTACGTTGTTGTAGCCGTGAAGCCACCTCAAGACGTCCAGACATCTCTACGGCTTTTATCGGAGCTAACAAATCCCGTGTTTTTAGTTCGGCAATATTACGTTTGCCAATGGCAGGAAAGAGGTTGTCCTCCAGACTTTTCAGTACTCGTCGGCTATGTTCTTCCGACCACTTTTTATTTGTGGCATGCCACTCAATAGCGAGCTGCTCAAAAGTACGCGCTTCTTCCAGCTCAACCTTATCATTTTTCTTTTTATCTCCCGGATCGATGCTGTTTGCCAAAAGCTTACGAGCTTCATCACGGCGAGCTCTAGCATCTGCAAGAGATACGTCAGGGTAAACCCCTAAAGCCAGCATCTTTTGCTTTCCGCCAAAGCGGTACTGCAGACGCCAGTATCTTGAACCATTTGGGTGGACGAGAAGATGCATACCGCTGCCATCGGTCAGCTTATATTGCTTATCCGTTGGCTTGGCTGTTCTGACTTTAATATCTGTTAGAGCCATGCTTATCCCCTCCCTGTTGGTACAAGCATTATCGAACCGGAAATACCATCATCTGTACCAACATGTGTTGGTAGATGTACGTTGAAGTCGGTTGACCTTGAGAGAGTTAATATAGCGAGAAA
>Ga0105250_10000471_pt1 | contig 28671 bp, 34 predicted proteins | sample KBSS54metaG_FD_80425 | JGI IMG/M metagenome (GOLD analysis project Ga0105250, IMG submission 80425) | Switchgrass rhizosphere microbial communities from Kellogg Biological Station, Michigan, USA - KBS S5-4 metaG | ecosystem: Host-associated > Plants > Roots > Rhizosphere > Soil | place...
AGATTAGCACCCTTATACGCGCTTTTCTATGACTTGTTTTTACTGGAAAAAGGCCGAATCAGGAATCGTTTCAGTTAAGTGTATCTCATGGGGGAAAAGCCGTGGCGGTGGATATTTCATGGGTGGGCGTGCGTTGTTCTGGGCAGGAAAGTGTCCCCTGCAGACTTCGAATATGAATGGTTTGTACATTGAAAAATAGGTTTATTTTTTTGTTCATAAAATCAAGAGGCCCCCAATAAGGCCCCCAAAGAATTTTTTGAAATAATTCAATGGATAACAAAGTGTAGTCCTACTCTTGTTATTCGATATCTTACTCAACATTGTTTGTTAGTGTGGTATTTTTCTAGCCTTATCAGATCGCTCATGAGCTTTACCCTGCCAGCGCTATACATTCGTAAACGCGCCCGCCAACGCTGGCAGGCGCAATATGATAAATAATGGGGCAGCAGAGTGAGTATATCAGGGAAGATCACCTGCAAAATTCACTTTGTCGCACGTCGATGATGCCCTTGTAAAAGACCAGTTGCCTGTCGTGCTCGCAGGATATCTATAGCCCGAAGGTAAGGTGATTGCTCCAGGTAGTTAAACCCTCTGCGGTCGATACGGACCAGTTCGTACTTATCCACCAGAAAATTCATAGCATCAGCCATAGTGATCCCGGCATCAATCTGTTCCTGTATTACTGTTTCATCACTGAATGGTGTGTCGTTCAGGGTCAGGCCATAGTGCTGTTCCCGCAGGCGTGTCAGTAGCATTTGCCAGACAGCTACGGGCGACAGACAGGGCTTCGCCGCCCGCGAAATTGTAGCAGGTAGAGTTTTCATGCTTGCTCTCGTGAAATCGGTTAGCGTTGAGTGGGATAAACAGCGATGTATACGTAGCCGCAACTACCAAAAGTATCGGCTTCGCAGGTAAAACCGTTGTGGTACAGGGTAACGCAGTGGGCATGACGGGGATTCAGTTCGCCAGTGGTCAGCATCGACTCTATCTGGCTGATTAAATGTGGAAATACCACATCCAGCTTAATACATTGGGCATCACTAAACTTACCGGTGATACTGGCCCGGTCAGCCAGATAGTGCAGCCGGTTGCCCTCCTGCACCATACGTGCTCCCAGGCGCGGCGTGATATCCCGCTGTAGGCCCCATGTGGTGTTGCTCATTTATAACCTCTTTATTGTCAGTTCAGGGTGATACTCATCAGGCTGGCATACGGTCCGCAGCGGTCCTGGCGGCGTTCGTCGTATACCGCCAGCACGCCGGGAATGTCAGGAACTACCTTACCGGTGTAATGACAGACACTGCCATGCCACTGATATCTGCCGGTGCAGTATCGAAAAATGCGGGAGGCCGGATGCTGACGGTAAATCGTCATCGCCCGGCGTTTACTGATAATTCTCATGTCATACCTCAAAGCAGACCGTGTTCAGCGAACGACAATATCTGCGTACCACCTACGATAAGGTGGTCAGGCACACGGATATCAACGAGCTGAAGCGCCTGCACCAGACGCTGCGTGATGGTCTTATCTGCCTTGCTGGGCGAGGTGTCGCCGGAGGGATGGTTATGCGCCAATATCACTGCTGCCGCATTGAAATACAGGGCGCGTTTGACCACCTCACGGGGATGTACCTCGGTACTGCTAATAGAACCGGCAAACAGGGTTTCGTGGGCAATCAACTGGTTCTGCTGGTTCAGATACAGCACCATAAACTCTTCGCGCTCCAGTTCCGCCATTTTCAGTCTCAGCCAGTCACGGGCAGCCTGAGTGGAAGTGAATGCCACGCCTGTTTCGCGCAGGTGTCGGTCAAGCAGCGTTAAGGCGCGTTTTACCGTGCGTTGTGCGGTTAGTGGTAGTGCCGGAGTCAGTGGTATAAGTGACTGTTCCATCATAAGTATCCTTAATCAATAATGCGCAGAATGGCGCTGGATTCAGGGTGCTGCAGGGCGTAATCCCGCAGGCGGTAATAGTGCTCCGTCATGGCATCGCATTCGGTGCGACAGGCGTGATGGCTGTATTCAATCAGGCAGACAGCGATACCTGCGGCTTCCGCGCTCATTTCCGCATCATTGCCGTTCATGCCGTTGAACAGATGCCATTTATCGTCACCTTCAGCATCAGGAGCCATAAACGCGCCGCCATTGCTGAGCGTATAAAAGGACCAGATACCACCGCTGTACTCATCACAAAAGCGCTCCATCCAGGCGAAAATACGGGGTTCCAGCGTTATCCATTGCGGGATCGCGCCAAAGTACAGCGGCCAGAAATCGAGGCGCTGTTCGTCAGGCACTGGTGTTGCAGTGAGGTCAAATTGAGGTTCATTAGCGGACATCAATTCGCACTGAGTTTGAGTTTTCATGGATATTCTCCGTCAATAAAAATAGCCAGCGGCGATGGCTGGTGTATAGGGGATAAAAGATATGCAGGGATGGCGAATAGCTGTGTTCAGCAGAGGATGATGCCCTGCAGATGCCATACTGCCGGATATAACGGTTAAGGCATTCACCAGCATCAGGTTCAAACCTCCACGCCCGCCAGACCATCCAACCTTCAGAGTCACGAATCACCAGGCGGAAGTAGCTGTGCTGGTCATCCTCAATAGCGATGTTTTGATACCGACGGGTCATAGCTTCGACCTGAACCCGGTGGTAAAAATTTAAGTTCAGACATTCTGGTGACCATAAAAGCAAAACCCCTGACGCAAATGCGTCAGGGGCTGTGGGACAGAAGGAGGAATACGTCTTTATCCAGGCGACACTACTTTTGACTGTTTTGTTTCGCTTTTTCCCAGGATGGACGGTTTGGGCCAGTGAACTCTTTCACATCTGACCAGTACCCGATAGGGTATTGTATTACCGTTTCGTTGCCAACGCCGATGTCAACAGACAGGTATTGACCCCCTTTAATGGATCCGTTACGCACCCAGGCATTTGGACTACAGGTTCCAGTATCACGCTGTTGCCAGGAGCGGTCATCCCTGTCAATGATGTAAAAATCACCTAATGCGCACCCACTGGCAGACTTGTGATTTAACACTGCGACCACGTGCTTGGTATTACCGACAATTACACAGCTGTTCTGTTTACCGCCACACATGCCCCACAAGGTATCACCGTTACCCCCAGTAAATCCCCAGATGGTATTTGGTGGAGGGATATCATTGGAAGTAGTGGTGGCCGCAGGAGATGGAGTAGGTGCTAGTGTTTGCCCAGGTAAGGCATCTCCTTTCACCAACGCTCTAATTATCAGCCTCTCACCCTCGAGGGGGTTATTGACCCAAATGTATTTTTCACTGCTACTGTAGAAACCGACAACCCTCTGGAGCTCTGGTTGGTATAGGAAGACCAAATTGTGATTGCCACAGTTTCCGTCTTCGCACATAAAACCTTTCAAGTAGACTTTTCGGTCAATTTGTACTGGTTCCATCGGACCCGCTGGACCATTCATCTCGTCGAGCATAGCTGGTAAACCATTTTGTTTCATGGTCTCATCAAACGACTTTTTGTACGCAAGGTCAGTTTTGTACAGGTCGAAGGGATATGGACAGGTATTTTTTTCTGAGCGACAGTTTTTGGCTTCTACCGCTGTTTTAACGGTTGCCTGGCCTACTGTCGGGGCCATCAGTGCAACAGAGAGTGCCAACCAACTCCATTTCACACTTACAGAGGAAGATTTTCTTTTCATTATTAGACTCCTGATAATGCCCCTGACGCAGACGCATCAGGGGCTGAGGGGGTATGCTGGTACGTGAGCGCACCAGTAAATATTGCCGTTGTTATTATTGTCTACCGCAGGTAACTTCCGGTTGTAAGGCAGATCCTTTACTCCGGTGCTGAGCAGCAAACTGCCTGTAACGCTCAGGATCATAAAAATTTTTCTTTACTCTGTTCCTTCACTGAGTAAGTTTCAGGTAGCGGTGACTCAGGCAATCGCCGTCAGGACCAGCATCACAAGCCAGACCCAGAAATAAGCCGGTCTCTGCCCCAGTGATTTAGCCCGTCGCCACAGATAAAACGGCACCAGCCACGCCATTTTCCCGAAGTCTGCCGTGTCCACTCCGGCTTTACGCAGTCGTCTTTCATCCAGGTAGCCCAGAGCGATATTAAGCAGCAATGTAATAAACCAGTACTGCCCACCCGATACGGCGTCATACGCTTCCTCAAAAGCCATACCGCTCAGTCCTGCCGTCCAGAGCTCAAGCGCGTAGCCAATGAACGGGGCAAAAGCCAGTGTCCAGACGACACCACCCGGAATGCGGTGCCCCGGCAGTGCTGGTGGTGTGATGCACTGCGCCAGCGCGCCCGTCAGCGGGGTGGACGATAAGGGCTGCCAGTCTGTCATCCCCGGCCGCCACACCAGCGTGGAGGCGGTAAGTTCGCCGCGTTTAACACGCTCCGTTATTTCTTCTTCGGTGATACCGTCGTGACGGATACCATTTTTCTCGTAATGCCAGTTCATGATTCTCCTTATTTCTGAAATTCCGGCACAGGCCGGAGGTTGATTAAGCAGCACTGCCCGCTGAGCTTCTGTCAGGAGAGGTCTGTAACAGGGCTTCGCGAATGAAACTAAAGTGAGGAAGTGCGTGGATGAAAGCAGGCTGACTGGTCAACTGGCTGATGGTTTTTCTGGGTGTAAAAGTGGTGTTCAGCACTGTAACAGCGTGAATATCTGTCAGCGGATGGACCGTGATATGTCCCCGAAACTCACCAGCCAGATACCAGCAACCTGACTGCGAAATCAGACGGTACGGGGCCAGACTCTCACAGCGTTGCCCCTCAGCCAGCAGCGTCACCCGCTGGCGTGAGGTAATGGCGGTTACCAGTCGGTAAAACACCAGTGAGCCGGAAGGACTCACCCCGTGTGGTAGTTGCCATACCAGACACGGTGTATCATCCGACGCCAGCAAGGCACTGACCAGCCTGCGGTCAAAACCCGGGAAGACATCTGCCAGCCCGGTGCGGTGAGCAAAGGTCAGTACATCCAGCTCACCCTGCGCACCAAAACCCCCGGTGCGCAGGCGACAGAGACCCTGACGGTATTCGAGGTCAAGGTATATGAGCCTTTCACGAAAATCCCGCCGCAGGGTGCGAACCGACACCCCGAACTCGACGGCAAGCTTCGTCACGCTCAGGGTTTCGCCCGCCACCAGGCGACCAATGATGAGTGACAGCCTGACCGCCAGCCGGTCATGGCGATGTTCTGCCTGTGTCATAGAGCATTCTCCGTGAAGGATTAACTGACTGAAATTAATGTGATTACTTTACAGAGGGGGGTGGACAGGGAATGGACAATGCGGGAACTATTTTTTGCATCTGCCTCATACGAGGACGGGCGCGGGCCTCAGCGGTGTCAGGTCGTTCTATAAACAATCCCGAATAGGGAAAATGGACAGGTGGTGTCCATAGTTAACGAGGTGGTAACAATACCAGTGCTGCAGAGTAGAATTCCCCCGTTACAACTGCTCCAGCAGGGTTTCCGCCATCACCCACAGAGCTCGATTAAGCTTCACATCACCATCTATGCCGCGTACAGCGCGGGTATGGGTTCGTCCACCTTTTGCACTTCGACCACTTAGCCCGCCCTTAATAAGGTTCTCCTGAATGCGCTGATAGGTGGTCCACAGGTCATCGCTGTAATCTTCGTAGCGCCTTGGCGTCAGTACCTGCGAAGGTGTTACTGGCTGGTGGTCTTCACCAAACCGGTAAGTAAGCGCCGCTTTCGCCAGTGCCTGTCTGGCTGGTGGTGGCAGCATCAGCGACTGCATGGCATCACGCTTTTCCTCCACCCGGTCAAAAATTCCCAGCACTTCATACGCGCCCTCAATCACCTGGCTCACCACATCCCCCTTATGCGGCACGCGCACCTCGCCAAAAGTCTCACCGCAAATCAGCCCGTTCTGACAAACCTGGCGAAGCAGCCCCGGCAGCATCTGATACGAACTGGTGCCATCGTGCGAGTTAAGCAGAATGATTTCCGGTACCTGCTTACCGGTGATTTGCCCGGTACGACGTAGGCGCAGCATATGCTTAGTGTGCTCGCGACGCTCAGGATCACGAACCCGGGTCTGACAGGCAAAGAACGGCTGAAAGCCTTCGCGCTGCAGGCTGTCGAGCAGGGTAATGGTCGGGATGTACGTATATCGCTCACTACGTGAAGCGTGTTTATCTTCGCTGAAGACACTGGGCACCGTGCGGAACAACTCTTCACGGGTTAACGGGCGGTCACGACGAATAACATTTGCAGCGCCAAAGCGCGAAGCCAGACGGGTCATAAGCAGACTCCTTCATTTTAAGAAAACAGATAAAAGAAAGCCCCGTCGCACGAAGGCGACAGGGCTCGGGTAATGACAGCTCAGGATGAAACACTCAGAAGAAGAAATTCCACACGGCACGGGCAACCGACACCACGGTGTCACGCACTGCGCGTATCACTGCCTGCAACGGGGCGGGTACCAGCGGAAGAGCACTCACCGTATCCAGCGCTGCACCGACAGTTTCACCAAAATCATCACGTGCTTTTTCCTGGATTGTTTGTGTGCGAAAGGGGTAGTGGAGTTGAGCCACCACAGGGCTGCTGGCCTCACGTGGAAGACTGCGGATCATACGTTCGGCCATGACACGCAATCCCCATTTTGCCCTCACTGACACGGCACAGACCGGATGCACCGGCTGGAACAACTCATGCAACAGGCAGATTTTACGGCTGATGTTGCGCTTCTGTTGCGTGGATAATTGACCACCGCCGCAGGTGGGCTCGGCTTTGTCCGCCTGACTGATAATAAACAGTACTTTGTGTCGGTATGCCTCGCCAATCACCTGGTGGTAAAAGTACTCATCCACTGCCAGTGCCCGGTCGTCAGCCTTTATCAGCCACAGTATCAGGTCAAGTCGGGGAAGTTGTTCCCGATACAATGCCGCGTATTCAGCATCACGGTTCTGGCTTTCACCGACGCCGGGTAAATCCACCAGTGTCATACAACGCTCCCCCATCTGCAGGCGAAAACGTAATGGCTCGCGGGTACACGCTGCTACGTCGCTGACGGGAGATACCTCCCCTGCAAACAGCGCATTGCACAGGCTGCTCTTACCCGCTCCGGTTTTGCCCATAATGCCGATAGTTGGTTCATATATGGTGAGTGAATTAATGTGGCATAAAATTTTGGATGAAACCCATTCAGGTAATCCGGATAATGAATGAGTAAGAATTTTATGACCTTTGTCAGGGCTCATGATATTTCCTCAAATGCAGAAAAGACCAGCAGAACTTAATGGTTCTGCTGGAAGGGTGTATTCGAGGAAATAATATCTGCCTGAGATTATTTTAAATGTTTGCTGTTTTTTTGCTGCCAGGCGAGGTTAACGGCATACTCAATTATTCGGGCGTTCGAGATACCTTCTTTTTCTGCAATGTGGCGAATTTTATCGTGAGTTTCCTCGGAGATTGAAACATTTAGCACTTTGTTTTTGCCCTGCTTCTTTTTCTCTCTGGATTTTTGCGTGCTGAGTGCGCTTTTGAACTTTTTAATAAAAAGCTCTTTTTCGGCACAGCTTCTGGCAAACCATGTGTACCAGATGAAATAGGAGGCGTAGCAATATGAAATCTTCTCATCAATACTGTCACCACACATATATTCGTGAAGCAGAATATTATTCTCCTTCAGGTAGGAAAGTAGCCAGTCAGGTGTTATACCATTCTTGCTGTTTACATCACTGAATATGTTTTGCCTGGTGATTAAATCATTCCACTCTCTGTGAGCATTGAGAACAATATCCCTTACTGAGGTGTTAAATAGTGATTTTCTAATTTTATCCTTTATAAACTCGATTCTTGCGGAATGAATGGGTGGCAGATTTTTACCTGAAGGTTCTATGTCATTAAGTAAAGAGTTCCCCTCCAGGGAAAATGACTGCTCGATAGGTGAAAGGCATTGGTTATCCACTTTATAAAGAAACCAGTAACTTGCTCTGGGGTCATCCAAAAACCATCGCAACTCTTCTTCAGAAGGCATTGATTTTTTATACGCTACCTGAACGTTATTAATAAACACGTCGGCATCACGCTCACTCCATTTATTTTCAATCAGAAGTCTTCGTATCTTTCTTTCATAGTTTTCTGTATTCGCGTCACCTGCCTCTGGCGGCCAGTCAAAGCCATTGTGCTTCAGTGCATAGTATAAAAAAAGAACAGCATTCTTATCATCGTAAAACTTAACCATTCGAGCCTCAACAGTCACTCAGTGATTTTATGTACAAATCTATCTACTCCAGTACAGTTATTGCAATGATATTATTATGTTTCATGTATATAGTGCAGGACTGGTCACAGATTTCCCCGTTAAAGAGACCAGCTACACGAGAGGCTTTGTGAATGAAAATTTTCCAGCTGTACGCTTAAGCCCTTCCATCCAAGCGACGACATTAACGGCCAGCGAGTGGTCTGAATTTCTTAATGGGCCAATTTATTTTTGATGTTTAGCAGTAGCTGTTTACTGCTTCAATTTTTCTCAACACTTAATCAGCAATCATTTAGGTTAATTAATGTAATTAATACTACCTCTGTTTCTATTCCATGACTACTTCTACAAAAAATACAACACAAGCCTATCCTCTGAACGTAAACTCATCAGAGGATCTCACATGGAATACAATTACCCTTATATCAAAAAATATGCAATGGACTGGTTTTTACTCAACCTGGTCAACAACCACTTTGAGAATGTACTCAGCCGGTATTCAAAGCTTATTGGAATGCGTATTGATTTGTCTTATCGACAATCATCTGGCCGTTACCATGAAGACAATCATCACATACTGGAGCGGGAGCTTAGAGAATTATTTAGACGTGTAGAAAGTGAATCTGGTATAGCGGGATACTTTTGGGTCATTGAATATGGTCAGGACAGTAACTTTCATGCGCATACAGTCGTTTATCTGGATGGGCAGAAAATACGCAAACCCTTTCCTACAGCAGAGCGTATTGGAGAAATATGGAAAGAGATTACCGAAGGGGAAGGGAAATATTATCGTTGTGAGTGTAAGGAGAGTTACAAACAAGATATTAATAAACTTATCGGGCACAGCAATCCGGGCGACATTGATGGGCTGAGATATATCATCAGCTATCTGGCAAAAGAAGAACAGAAATATGGCAATCAAATATATGGCAGTAGCGAAGTCCCGTCACCTAGCGGGCTCGGCAGACCCAGAAAGCAACAGGGTGAGAAACACATTTAAACTTCCCGATACTTTTTACAAGATAACCCAATGATGTGGAGGAGCTGGTGGTATTAATAAATTCGTCACCGGCTCCGGTTATTTAAACTTAACCGGAACACATCACTATGACAGTAAAACCTGCACTGAGCGAAGACCAGTTTGTTGATATGACATTTATTACCCGTCTTACAAGGTTAACTGACAAATGGTTTTACAAACTGATTAAAGACGGCAAGTTTCCAAAACCCACTAAATTTGGACGCAGCTCTCGCTGGTTACAGAGTGAAGTGGAAGCCTGGCTTCAGGCGCAAATAGATGCATCCCGCAAACAGCAGTAAGCCTTTCCCCACTAAGCATCATTAATCCAGACAGTACTTGCACCATCCGCTTTATGCGGAGGATTACGGCTGCCTGAAATTTAAGAATCAAGGAAAATCACCTATGAAAAACATTCCATTGCTTAACCATTACCAAACCTGGCTGAATGACTTTACCCGCATCAATTTGTTCCATGGTCTGTGTCAGCAGGAAATAGAGCACTGGCACAAGTTGGCGATTACATCCTGCCGCTCGTTAGGCGGTATGGCATCGGTTATGGTCATACCACAGTTCCTTTTACCAGTCACTCAGACATCCCGCAAAGAAGAGTGTGCTGTTATTCCCCGTCTGAACAAACATACTGAATATTCTCTGTTGCCAGGAGTGTTGCTTAGTGAATGTTACCGCCTTGGGAAAAGCAGACTAGCGGAACAATTACAAATGCTGTTCCGGCTGCATACGCACCCGGGCTTTCGACAGACACTTACGCTGCTGTGCTGGTGTGAACTGGTCTCAGGCCGGGAGCTGGATGAATGGTATTCTCTGCACTTACCGCTTCCTGACACGTTGAAGCAATGGATGTCAGAAAAACAAGAATCATATCGGGGGCTAAAAACGTTGACTGAGAATTATATTCGGGCCACTCGACCAATGTGAGGCAGAAGTATTCTATTGCACAGCACATCATCAGCGAAATTGTGCCGCCATGTCAGGTGAATATGGTCTAAGTTGGAGACTGGCACCGTCTCCACTGTCATCACCTCTGGCGGGTTCCACACCGTCCAACAACTCGAACCTCTGGTGCCTCCGGTCATTACAACCACCCTGTGATAATGAACGAGGTGAAGCCTGCCATTTACGCTCTCCTAAGACACATACCGATGAGGGGCGTGAATTCATTGAAACGAATCAGGCAATCATAAGATTTGTCGGAACACCAGACAGTTATTATATGGCGAATATAACTTCGGATTAAAAATCAATTACTTTACATCATTCGGCCATTGGTGCTGGTGGATTCGTCATTCGCTGTCCATGACGGGCATGGCTAAGCCATGCCCGTAATTCATTACCCGAGGAAAATTATATGTTTGACAATATACGTCCCGTGTTGTGCAACTCCTGAGTTGATACGGTTTGCTGCCATATATCCGGTGTCGTTAGTGGGCCTGATGGCCTGCGCCATAATGTTATCCGCGCCCTGTTTCATTATCACTACACCGGTATTTACTACCTTGGTACACATCAGGCTGTTACAGGGTCGGTTTACCGTTTTCTCATCTGTGCCTGCAAACTCGGAGAAACATTTTTTTAACGCTGTATTGGTTTAACCCATAGCAAAAGCCTTATTCATTTTAAAATCAACGTTATCGGTCAGTATGCGCCAGATGATTCGAGTCACTTTATTCGCTAAAGCTACTGTGGTTTTGAGAAACCCTCGCCGGGCCTCCAGCCTTTTAAGCCAATGGCCCAAGCTGTCATCACGTTTTTTCACGCATCGCATCATTGATCGTGCGCCATGGATGAGCAGTGTTCTCAGGCTGCGATTGCCAATTTTTGTCACTGAGGACAGTCTCTGTTTTCCTCCCGAGCTGTGCTGCCGGGGGACCAGACCGCACCAGACGGATAATTCTCTGCCGCTGGAGAACGGCACAGCATCTACTTCACTGAAAATACTGCAGCGATAAGCGAGTCGACACCCAGGATCGTTAATAAATGACGATAGGCTATTTGTTGTGAAGACAATGCCGCAAATTCTTTATCCATACAGGTCACGCTTTCATTCAGGGCCTGCATATCTTCCCGCAATGAAGAAAATAAACGTTGAAGCGTGAAGTTAAGCCAATGGATGCGTCTTCAATAAGTTCAGGCAGCTGTTGCAGAAGACACTGCATCCCGAAAGGAATAATAAGCCCATATTCAGCGAGCAGAGAACGAATCTGCTTAGCAGGGTCTGAAGCCCAACCGTGCGAAAACGTACGCCAAGTACATTTTTTAAGCATTCAAAACCAGTTGTTCAGTCTGCCTGGTTGTGGCGGCTTGCAATCGAAATCCCTCCGACTCGCAATCAGCGAAGAATTTTGGCCCACATTAACTGCAAATGAAAAATGCCACGGGCTCGCATTTGTCCTGCCCGGCTCACAATCCATTTCTTCGAACTCACAATAACTGCAAATCAACATCGTCATATCGGCAAACCGACCGGCAGCATTCTGTCATGCAATTCAGACGCGCAGGCTGGATCCATCTAATGTGAAAGTGGCGCCAAAAACAGTGTGGGGTTATCGGTTTTTTCCCTGGTTGAGAACCCTGCTTCCTTTGCCAGCGTCAGGTGTAACTTTATCTTCTGGTCCTTAATTAAGCCCGTCATATGCAGGGTTCCGGCCTGGTGTCACTGGCGTGTCGCCTTACTGTCATGGTGGTGTCGTATACGGTGCCGGACTAATATGCAAAAATTATCACTGACATTGCATAGAACGGGAACAATGATGACTGTCGCTGAAAAGGTGAAAACATACCGTCTGAGAAAGGCATGGTCACAGGAACAACTGTCTGAAGTCGCGTCTCTTTCTGTCAGGACCGTGCAGCGAACTGAAAAAGGTCAGAAGCCGAGCCTGGAAACGCTCAGCGCTCTTGCCTCTGCCTTTGGTGTAAACGTTTCGGATCTCTCGGAAGAGGTTTACGTAGCAAGCAACGCTCTGGATGAACGCATCAGCGAAGCCAAAATTCAGGTAGCGCAGGAAACTCGATTTTACCGGATTCTGGTTACTGCAATTCTGGTATGCACAGCATTAATGATCATTAACTATTTGTTTACCCCGAAAAGTTACTGGTCCGTAGTGGTAGCGGTTATATGGGGAGGACTCGTCATATTCAGGGGAGTAAGAGTTTTTATCATGCGGGGGAAAATCGCCTTATGGCAACAACGCAGGCTGCAGAAAATTCTTCGGGTAGGAAGTAAAAAACCGGATAACAAAACCACTGAAAGGTAATGGTGTGGTGATTCACCTGTACTGAAAAAGATTAACTTTCGTAACCGGGACAGATTATGGATATAGCACTCTTTTTACGAGAAACACCCGTCTGGGTATGGATCCTGCTGGCTTTTTTACTGCGCCGCGGTTTTGCTGCTCTTTATGACAGGGAGATGGCAATCGGGCGGTTGTTTTTTCTACCGGTACTGTTTCTTTTCTGGGGTGCATATTGTGTTATCACCGAGACAGAACTGGCTGGAGTAAGCCTTACAATGATGGCTGCAGGGCTGCTCACAGGCACCGCACTTGGATACAGGTTATGGAGCTCACAACCACCGCTTAGAAATTCAGTTAACCCGGGCATGATTATCAGGGGCGGGACACCACTGACCCTGGGACTGATTGTGATTGTTTTTTGCATGAAGTTTATCCTTACCTCGGCCCTTTATCTGAAGCCCGGATTACAGTCAACCGCAAGTTTTTGTATGTTGTTTGGCGGTGTGACGGGGCTTGCCGACGGCGTATTCTGGGGGGGAACCCTGAGACTTTTCATCCCCTGGTACAGTAAAAGATGATTAACCATAACTACTACTTTTACGTGCTGAATTACTCTGAATCCTATTGCACTGAGAATTCGGCCCCAATAATCTGAGGTTGAACAGGATTCCATGGCGATTAACTTACACGGTTCAAACTGGCGAAGCGTATTCTGCAATTTCTGACGCGATATTTTTCTGTTCCAGGCAACGGAACCATCAGTCATCCAGATACATACCTGACAAACAAATTTGGCAATATCGATACCAACAACTCTGATCGAGTTCATGTGATGTTACTCCCGGATCAAGGCAGTCAGTAAAAGTATGACACTGACTACCTTAGAAAGGGGAGTCCATCACATCAATACCACATGGTTCGTACAATGACGGTTGATGGTGGTGATGAGTTGCGTAAATTTATCTATTCACAGGTTGGTCTTGGGGCTCTCCTCACCCAAAGCGATGTCATGCTCGCGCCCTGCGTTTGCTACCTGAAAAGCTGGTTGAATCACCTACTAAGGTATTGCGCGATCTGCAGGCCGAAGGCATTACCAGAGGCGACGCAAACCCATGGAGCAAGGATGCGTTTCTGGAGAATGTCAGGGACCAGAGCGGCAAATGAAAGAAATTAAGCTGACAGCCAAAGGCTATAGAATGAGGCTATCCAGGATTATAACTAGTCTAACGTCCCCCGCGGATAACATCCCTTCTGGTAACGCCCTGAGGTATTAAGGGAATAAAGAGATTCAGTTAAATTTTACATTATTTCTTTTCAGAAATACGCATAAGTCTTTCTTTGTAGCTGAGAAGATTTAAGTAAAAAATATAAGGTGAAATTCTATCCAAATGAAAGGATATATAGGATGCATGCCTCAGTCCGAGTTTTAAGGAAAGCTTAGACCTGAAAGCGTAGATTTGTTTAACAGGACGATTTAAATGAACTGAAACATCCTCTAAAGACATCCCGTTCATAACACAACTTAATAATTTTAAATCAAATGGCGTAAAATCTACAATACCAACGGATGGCTTTCTTTTTTCTTTTTGTTTCAAATAGTTCCTAACAGTATGCTGAAACGAATGGGGCTCAAGTCTGTCCGTTTCTGGATGAAACCCCATATCACCAAAGAGAAATCGACATGATGAACGGTGTGTTAACCAGAGTACATCTGCCTGAGGATAACATGACATTATCTCATTAAAGTTTGACCACACCTTCGAAAAAAAAATTCGACTGTCCACAAATAAGGTTAGTTCATCCTCAGGCTGAATAGTTATATTACCACCAGACAACTGAAAATGTTCACACTGACATGTGAATAAAGAATATTTAATCCCTAAAAACAAATAAAAATCATCTGTCAGTACAGCATATTGCACGTTTATTAGTCTCAATGAAATCGGTTGAACATTAACGTATATTATTTTGTGATATTTCAATCATACATTTGAAGTCAGTTACATTAACCTTTGCCAAAGAATCGTTATGGCTCTTTGATTTTGGTACCGGATTTAAAAAGCGAATGCACTGTTTCAATGTCATAGAATTTTCTGAGTATCTTATCCATGCGACTGGCGCACTGCCTGCTTTATGGATAACTGCTTCTATTTTATACATGAAAAATAACTTATGGCTATAAGCGTGTTCTAATCTTTTGAAATAGACATAACAAATTCTATTTCATCGCGAAGTTGAAACAAAGGGCGAAAATATTTTAATGATTCTGCATCATTGTAACCTTTCGCATGAGTTTCAAGACAGTCAGTGAGGCTCGCCAGGAGATAGCGAAAGGATGGCATATCAATCTCTTCATCAACAAATTCAGTCAGGAATCTGGACATCTTTGCGCATTCAATAAACCCATAAAAACAGAGTCGTTCTTTTATATCATATTTATTTAAACGCTGGAGCACGACCGAATAAGACTCTCTTGTTGTAACCTTTCCAGGTGTTTGCACGTGCATATTCACTCTCTTTGTTAAATTTAGTTGTCATCATGCTTTATGGCATTAATTAAAAACATTCCGACTGATAATGGTTTCTTGTGATAATTTTCCTAAAAAAAACAAAGCTGGACAACTCATCAAAACCTGAAGAATTTGTGAACCTGTCACTACCCTCCCAATAAAAAATATTTTAATTATGTTTATCAAATGCTTATTGGTGGCTGTTGTTTGTTGAGTTACAGATTTTCAATCTGTTCAGGAATTGAATTCTTCATACTTGCATGATATATTCATCACTACTTCCATCAAGAACTGCGTGTGGTCAATAATTAAAAATGACAAAGTATATCCTTGAAGATTCGGTAGTCTATGATTCCGGAAGTCACTCTTTGTTTTATACAGACCGACTTGACACACAAATAACCCTGGCTATTCCGGCAAGCCTGTGTTTGCTGGCAATGCTGCAGAAAAAAAATGAAACCGTTTCGCTCGATGAACTTCTTGCCTTTGCATGGGAATCCAGGGGGATGACGGTTTCTTCCAATACAATTTATCAGAATATCTCTTTACTTAGAAAATCACTCATTAACTTTGGCCTTTCAACCGATTTTATAAAAACAGTTCCTAAACGTGGCTTTGTGATTCTGGATAACAAATTTTCAGAAATCAGTAATCATATAGAAGATGTAAATACTCCTGGCATTAAAGAAAACCGTTATGAAGTTCACGAGGAAAAAATAAGCCACATAATCAGGGAGTCAAAAACAAGGATTTTATTTTTCTTTATTGTGTTGATTTTAACTTGCAGTACTCTTTTTTTGGTTACCTATCATCTCATAACAGTAGATGAAATAGATAATTCACCCTATATATACCCTGACTTTACAAAAATAAATACCTCAGGCGGATGTCATATTTTTAGAAACAAATCTCTTCTTAATGACATGTTTTTTTCAGATTTCATATCTGAAAAAAAACTAAAGTGTGAAAAAGAAAGATGGATGTATATTATAAACTATCCACCGGCTCCTCAGACATTTGTATTGAGCTGTTCATCAGAACTGCTTAGCACAAAAAAAGGAGATATTCTTTGCCAATCCGCATACTATTACTGAGACACTATAATGACAAAAAAATACATCTTAATTTTCATTCTATTTACCCTCCTTTCCATTGCGGCTGGTTTTTTTTACGGCCAATACAACAAAACAAAAGATGGTTTTTTTTGCACAGCAAATACCAGTATTAATTCTGGGGAGGATAGTCTTAGCATGACCATTAATTTTCATATGCAAGATGGAGTGGGGTATATGACGCTTAAAGGTATTATGAATAAAAGCAATAGTGGAATATCTAAAACCAGCCTGTTGAAACACTTTCGTTACAGTGAAAATGATGGGGAGTTTTTATTGAGTCAGGTGCCAGATGGTGTTCTGGAGGTAAGCGAGAAAGACAGAGTTCTTTTACAAGAATTTATTCCTGATTTTTATCTGACTAATAACGTTCCTACGCATCATGTCAGGATCAAAGAGCTCAGAAAGGGATTATGGATTTTTACCACCGCACCGGTTCCCTATTTAGTTTGCGCCGAATACTAATCAGTCAGATGAGGCACCTTTCATTTCTTCAGTTCTCAATCAGTGGATATGGGCAAGGATACTTCAGATAAAAACGCACGATAACCACTCACTGTGCCAGTCAGCTCAGGTGTTAAGTGGTATCGGCCACTCCCCCGTAGCATTCAGCCTCATTTTTTTCAGACGTTTTGACATTTCTGAAACTTTAAGCGAACAGCATCTGCCGCCAGGGGCGGGTTGAGTATGGGTTAAGAAGCCGTGCTTTACTGCACGCTATTTACCTCGGTCAGAAACACAGCGGCACACTTCGACGATGGCACTTATCATGCTCTGGATCAATTATCGCCTCAAAGAAGGTAAAAATGTGATGTCGAGGCCCCTGTTCCGTAACGTTCCCCAAAAGCTTATTAAATACTAGCTAAACAAAAGCATCGCCGGATGTTGCTAGATTGTTATTTTCTTTATCGGGCTCACATTTCATTTAGCACCCCATATCGTCTCAATTATCGTAAAATAATTATAAGCTGATGATATGTAAATTAATTTTATATTAAAAGGATTGATTTGCACTTTATCTCTCGCAAACCTGAATGTTAATTGTTATTAACATTCAGGTTTGTTTCTCCATTGACGAGAAATTGAATGTATAGATAATGCCCACATTGATTTTTAGCGTACAAGGCATTCTGGAGAATTTTGATCTGCATCATTTTTGATGATTTCATTATCCGAAACAGAATCTGTAAACATGTTCAAATAAGAAACTGAAGCGTGAACTCATCTTTTATGGAATGAGATTGGCTGTCAATTGCCTTTCTCTTTCTCTTTATCTGAATAATCCATTCCTGTGAATGGAAATGTATTTGTGGGCATCTACCCATAAATAAAACCACATTAAAATAATCGTGGTGTGTTTAATCGTTATTAAAGGCTCAATACAGGAAATATAAAATGAAAAAAGTTGTTCTGGCTTCTTTACTGCCGCTGCTGTTGGCAAGCTCATTCTCTCATGCTGAAGATGTTGACCCGACTTCACCAGCAGTCGCACCTCAAACCGTGACCGTTGATGGTGGCAAAATCAACTTCACTGGTTCTGTCGTGGCAGCGCCATGTGCCGTCGACAACTCCTCTGACGGCCAGACCGTCAAGTTGGGCCAGATTGCCACTAACCAGCTGGCAGCTAAAGGGGCGACAGGCTCTTCCGTACCATTCACCATCAAGCTCGTTGGCTGCGATCTGTCGCCAATGGCGGCTGACACTAACGCCACAACTAACTACACGAAAGCGAGCATTAAGTTTACCGGCTCTTCCATCGATGCCACCACGCTGGCCCTCTCTGCGGACGGTGCCGGTGAGCAGCCAGCCCAGAACGTAGGTATTGAAATTTTCCAGGCGAATAAAGCGGTGAACGTTGACGGGACTGGTACCACTACAGCCCAGGATATTATTGCCGGTGACAACGAAATTCCTTTCACTGCTACCTACGTTGCCACCGATGCAAAAGTGATCGCCGGTTCCGCTAATGGTTCAGTTAACTTCCAGGTGACCTACGAGTAATTGCCCGGTCAGTAAGATTCCCGACAACGCCCATGGGCGTTGTCGGGATTTACAGCGCACCAATTCTACAGGGGAGAATATCCATGTCTGGTAACCCGTTACGCAGTACATTTATTGCCGTTTTGATTTCAGCCGCTTGTCTGGCACCGTCGATCGCTAATGCTGGCGGTATTATGCTGGGGGGCACCCGCATCATTTATCCCGCCGGACAGAAGCAGGTCACCATGTCCGTGCGTAATACCTCGGATCAGAGCAGTTTTCTGGTGCAGTCTTGGGTTGAACTGCCTGATGAGAAAAAGAGCCAGGATTTTGTCGTTACCCCGCCGCTTTATGTCAGCGGCCCGGGTAATGAGAATACCCTTCGATTGATGTATGTGGGTGTACCACCGGCAACCGATCGGGAGACTCTTTACTACTTCAATGCCAAGGCTATTCCGTCCATAGATAAAAAGAAAATGGAGGGGAAAAATATGCTGATGCTGGCAGCCGTCACGCGGATCAAAATGTTCCTGCGTCCTGCCGGGCTGGCACCTGCCGTGGAGAAAGCGCCCTCGGAACTGACGTTCCATCGTATTGGCAGTCAGCTGCGTATTGATAATCCCACGCCGTATTACCTCACGCTGGCCGAGATAAAAGTGGGCGGTAATAAGCTGCCGGACACGATGGTCTCCCCACGCAGTAATGCCACCCTTGCGCTTCCAGCCGCATCCGCCGGGAAAGTCTCTTACCGGACTATTAATGACTTTGGTGCCGCTACGCCTGAAATGCAGGCGGAGCTGAAATAACACAGATTTTATACGTTGTTCTGGTTGGGTATGAGTGCGGGTGGTGAATGCGGTATTTATCTAACAATAAGCGGATGCTGAAGGTGCGTATTTCCCCGGTGGCAGCCTGCATCGCCGCAGCGTTAATCCTGCCTTTGAGCGCACATGCCGATCTCTATTTTGCACCCGGTTTGGTTGCCTCCGATCCACAAATGGTGGCTGACCTCTCTCGTTTTGAGAAGGAGGGCACGCAGCTGCCGGGAAATTACCAGGTAGATATTGTTGTCAACGGTAAGCAGGTCGCTAACCGTGACCTCCGTTTTAATGACAAGAGTCATCAGGATGATGACGTGTCATCTGAAGCGTCGGACGTACGTGACAGCACGGGGCTGATGGCCTGCCTGACCCGCCAGGATCTGGAAGATATTGGCGTGAATCTCAGTGCATTAAGCGCGCTGGGCGAAGTAAAGGAAGACGCATGTCTGTCTCCCGGGAAATATATAGCTGGTGCCTACACCTCTTTTGATTTCCAGAAGATGCGGCTTGATATCAGTATTCCACAGGCGGCGATGCAGAATCGCGCGCGCGGATATATTTCACCGGAACGCTGGGATGAGGGAATTAATGCCGCATTGCTCAACTACAGCTTCAGTGGTAACACCAGCCACGGTCGGTACGGAGACAGCAGCAGTCATTACCTCAACCTGAACAGCGGCCTTAACGTGGGGCCATGGCGGCTGCGCGATTACCGGACATGGAACGAGTACGAAAGTCGCTATTACCGCTACCGAAAATGGCAGCGTGTAAAAACCTATGTTGAGCGCACAATAATCCCGCTGCGCAGTGAACTTGTGATCGGCGAAAGCACGACCAGTGGCGATGTATTTGACTCTCTTGGGTTCAGAGGTCTGCAGATGGAGACTGATGACAACATGTATCCGGATAGCCTCCGGGGTTTTGCCCCTGTGATCAGGGGGATCGCCACGACCAACGCGAAGGTCAACATTAAGCAAAACGGCTATACGGTCTATCAGACTTTTGTCTCGCCCGGGGCGTTTGCGATTAACGATCTCTATCCCGTGTACTCCAGCGGTGACCTCGAGGTCACCGTCACGGAAGCGGATGGCAGTATTCGTACTTTTACGGTTCCCTATTCATCCGTACCGATATTGCAACGAGAGGGGCATGTTAAGTATGCCCTGACGGCGGGACGCTACCAGTCTGGCAGCGACAGTTCTGAAAGCCCCGATTTTACCCAGGGAACGTTGATCTGGGGACTGCCTCACAACATTACGGTTTATGGGGGGATGCAGTATTCGCAGAACTATCTTTCCGGACTCATCGGCGGCGGGCTTAACCTCGGCCTTCTGGGCGCGCTTTCTGCTGATATCACACGGGCCGACAGCACCCTGGCGGATGGCAGCCATCATCAGGGGCAGTCACTGCGCTTTTTATACGCGCGCTCGCTTAACTCGCTGGGCACGACGTTTCAGTTGACGGGGTATCGCTACTCCACGGAGGGTTTTCATACCCTGGATGAAACCGCCCTTAAGGGAATGACAGGCTGGCGCTATGACACGGACACCGTAGATGCTGAAGGAAAGCCGGTAAAACGCCCGTATACCGACTATTACAATCTCTATAACAGCAAGCGGGCCAAGATCCAGGCCAGCATTTCCCAGCGCGTGGGTGATTTAGGTTCAGTGTATCTGACCGGCGTGCGGCAGACATACTGGAACAAAGCCGGGGCCGGAACGTCCCTACAGGCGGGTTTTAACAGCACGCTGGGAAGTGTGAACTACGGGCTGACCTGGAGCTACAGCCGCGATGCAGGCCAGAGTGGCGCGGACAAATCATTGTTCCTGTCCCTGTCCGTGCCCCTTAACTCGCTGTTTTCGGGTGAAAAAGGAAATAGCCATCATCCGGTATACGCCACATACACCGCGGGCCGTAACAGTGATGGCGATATTAACCATCAGGCCGGACTCAGCGGGACGGCGCTGGAAGGGAACAAGCTCAGCTGGAACGTTTCCCAGGGATACACCCAAAGCGAAGGTAACAGCGGTAGCCTCAGCGCCGGCTATCAGGGCGGTTATGGGAGCGCAAACGCAGGCTACAGCTACAGCAACGCCTATAAACAGGTCAGCTATGGCGTCAGCGGCGGTGCACTTTTGCACGCTAACGGTCTGACGCTGGGGCAACAAATGGGAGAAACAGGCGTACTAATCGCCGCACCGGGCGTAGCGGGTGTAGCGGTGGAAAATGAAACCGGGGTTCACACGGACTGGCGTGGATACGCAATTAAACCTTACGCCTCGGTATACCGGGAAAACCGTGTGGCGCTGGACACGGGGTCACTGGATGACCATACGGATATTGATGATGCCGTCAGCCGTGTCGTGCCTACCCGCGGCGCCATTGTGCGCGCCACTTTCAAAGGGCATACGGGCAGTCGTGTTCTGGTGACGCTGACGTATAAAGGAAAACCCCTGCCGTTCGGCGCAATGGTCACCGCCGGTGATCGCGCAGGTATCGTCGGAGATGATGGTCAGGTTTACCTCTCCGGAATGCCGGATGAGGGTGCGTTACGTGTGGTATGGGGAGACAGTGTTGAAAGGCAGTGCACCGCCCCCTGGCGATTACCAGCAGATGCCGTAAATCAGTCCGTGGTGAGAGTGAACGCTGACTGTCGCTGATAATGAATTTAGGTCGTTAGCTAAATTAAGGTAACAGAAATGAGTAAAATTCTGGATAAAACAATGTGCTGTAAGATGCCAGCTGTATGGCTGATAGCAACCGCCGCGCTGTTAGTGTCTCAGGCACCCTGTGTTAAGGCCGCTTCAGATCCCGTGGGGATCAATGTGACAGGTAAGATTCTTGACAATACCTGCACCGTCGACACCGTTAACTCTGATCTCAACCCAGTGATGGATCCGGTTTCGGCACGCGACCTGAAAGGGAAAAATACAACGCTGGCGAAGCGGGATATCAAGCTGGTGCTCAAAGAATGCGGGAAAGATATCACCAATGGGGTCATTGTCACAGCCTGGGGGGAGTCCGACCCGTCTGATGCTAATGGCTATGCGTTTATGAATGCTTCTACGGGAACAGGTGCCGCACAAGGCGTAGGGTTGCAGTTTTATAAACAAGCCGACAAGGAAACACCGTTCAAGGTCAACGGGGATATAAAAGAAAAAATTACATCGTTAAAGGAAGGTGACGACAATACGCTGACCTTTGCGGCGGCCTATGTTGCAACATCTGACGAACCTTCGGCTGGAGATTTCAGTACTACGGTGAACCTTACGCTGGAATATCAGTGAAAACCAAGGGTATAGAGAGATCATGATTAAAAATAACAAAATAAGTTTGCTAGCAATAGTTGTATTGATGAATATGATGACGAATACAGCTCATGCCCTGGCGGCAAGTGATCAGACCACAGTAACAATCACAGGAAAAGTCCTAGATAATACCTGTACACTTACGGGAGCCGGGGAAAATATTACCTTCCCGCTTCCGTTTGTATCAGTACGGGATTTTAATACTGAAAATAAAAAAATTGGAAGCGTTGAAATACCTATTGTTTTTACAGATTGTGGCAGCGGTATCCAGGGCGTAACGGTTAAAGTCAGTGGAGAACCGGGGGGAAGTGCAGGGGCATTTAAAAATACACTTGATGGTGATACCAGTCATGACGGAGCCACGGGTGTTGGCGTGAACTTTTATGACACAGATGGAACACTAATTAAGGCGGGAAGTGATGTGGAAGCTACAAAACAGAGTTTCTCACAAGATACGACACTGTACTATGAAGCAAGTTATGCAAAAGTAGCGGATGATATAAAGGCGGGACTGATTAATGCTGTAATCACCCTGTCCTTTACTTATATTTAGAATATACCGTGCACTTGGGTCCATAGTGGATGTAGCATAAGAAGAAAAGTGTAGTTCGTTCCTTAATACCTATTAGAAAAATAATGACAAATACACCATGCATATGCTTTGTATAAGTTATTATAAAACCAAAAATACTGGCATAATACCTGTGGCATCCAGTTTCCGTCGGGATATCAATAAGCGAGCAATGGTTTAAGTGTAACCCCGTAAAACTATGCGCGGAGAATAATGGACGGTATTAGTTAATTTTAGATGTCAATCACGAGAGGTGAAAGTGTCGTTTATAAAAATATGGATAACTCATCTTATCCTCTTAACAGTTTTTGTATCAACAAATGTATACGCAGGCACTCTCCAGCCTATACTAAATGCTATGCAGACATTATCAGCATATGGTCAAACGGGGGTGGCTACGTGGTCTTTAGGAGAAACAGGAATTATCAGTGGGGAAGGGCCGCAAATTATAACCCACATTAGTTTTTCGGGTTTGATAGGCGATATATACATGCCTGCTGGAGTTAACTACATAATAAGCTGTGATCTATCATTAACATTAGAGGATAATTCTGTAAGGAGTTTCTCATTCATTTTAAACAATTCCCACACCGAAGAGTACAGTTTCCCTGAAACAATCCACGTAAGTAAATTTCTGGGTGGTCATTGCAGTGGGCAATTTACGAACACAAACGATTATAACGTAACGTTTCAAAGTGACAGGAATAATGGTTATGCCAACGTGATGTCAATGGCCCTCTCAGGTCCGGGATATACACAAGGATTTTTGTATCTTCTTCTAAAGGGAACGCTGGACACAACACCCGGCTGCACTGTGGATATAGATAATCCAAGTATATCTGTTTCAGGTACCCAGTATGAGTATAAACAGGGATTTAGTATAGAGAGAATGCTAAATGTTGAGTGTACGAATGGTGTTCCACAGCCAAATATTGCGCTGACGTCCGCAGGAAGAGTGATCAGCAATTGTGTGCTAATGACAGATGGTGGTGGTGGATTAACTGATGGACCTCAAGTTTGTGTATATGAAGGAGATAAGCTTCTACCGCTAGATTTTTCTACAAAACACAACATAACGATTGATAAGAGCACCAATACAGCACAATCAAAGCTTACATTTAAGATTTCGTCATCACCTGATGATGATATAAAAATGCAACCCGGGGATTATACTGCGGTTGTTTATATCGTTGTTTCTCCCATTTGAATGTATTAAAGAAAGTATTCTAGTTCCTGGTATCGTAGGTGCAATCGATGGCGGAGCTGATAGTGCTTTTCCCGGTTTTGACAGTGTTAGAACTTTTAATTCCGCCAGTAATGCTATCGCTACTAGAGGGAATCATCATGTTATTCGTCGTGCACCAGTTTCACGGTATTTTTTCAAATGCTGACTATATATAAGAGGTATAAATGAATATTTTAAAAAACTTACTCCATATTGCCGGGCTGTCAGAAACTAAAGAGAAAGAAGATTTAAGCATAATTTCTCACTGGATTGAAGAACAGGGGGGCGTTTCCGTCATACTGAAGCATATGCATGATGGTGAGCTTACCGATCTGTACACGGCATGGATTAGCGATAAAGAAAGTTTTACCGTCAGCAAAGACTTACTCTGCTCCATCTTTCCTCAATCTGCCCTCGATGAACTTGAGAACAGGCTGGGTTTAAACGCGAACCAGGTCTATGAGCTGTTAATCACGTATTTGCCTGTCATCATGGGTAAGGCAGCCGCCACTGATGAAACCCTAACGGATAAAAACTAATCCATGGATTACATTGAGAACCAGTAGCGTCCTTTCCGGTAAAGTTTATGCTATTGTTTTTGTTTTATGACTGAAAGTATTGAGAATATAACTGAGAATGTATGAAGAATCTTTATCAGGTATTGTTTGTTATTTTACTGAGCGCATGTCACTCTGGGCCAACAGTTGAAACAAATATCCGCGCAGATAAGAACAATCCGGCATCAGTGTTTTGTCAGCAACAGGGAGGAAAGCTAAGTTTGATCAAGAACAGAAATGGTGTAACTGGATACTGTACGCTGCCTGACGGAGAACTGATAGAGGAATGGGAATTATACAAACGATACCATGGCTGATTTGAGTGTTGCAGTTAACGTAATAATGTATTCTCAGCTGGGCCTGGCTACCACCCAGCTGTTATTGCCCATCGAATACGGTCGTATACCCAGTTAAAAATCAGCGTGTAAGGTATAAAAAAAACGACCAGTCCTGTTTCAACCATGAACGCTCTGTAGCTATTAATATCCAGCAGAAGCATGGCAACAGGAATCAGCAGGATAATTAACCCTAGCTCAAACACCCCCGCATGAATAAGCCTCACTGGCCAGGTCCTTTCAAACTTAAACACCATCTGAGCTTTATCAAAAATCATATTAAAAATATAATTCCACATCATCGCCGTCACGGCTGAGAGAACCGATAACAGGGCTGAGTTCTTTAGGGGGACGTCCGTCATCATAACGAATCCGGAGATAATGAACGTGTTGGCCAGTATTTCAAACAAGATGGCCTGGCAGATGCGTTCCTGCTTGCTTTTATTAAGTTCAACGTACATAGATGTAGTCATGCTGTTTTTAAGCACTAAATAAAAACGTGCTGTGTGACTGGGAAGAATTTATACCGAAGATACGCTTTATCGATAGTGCCATCGAGTCATTGTCTCTTCGATACTCATTCTTATTCACAGATAGAGGAGTATTAATTAAACGCTGTGATGCCGACTGCTGCCGGAGGAGTCAGGCCAGCAAACCTTTCCCCGTGCTCTTTTAAGCAACTTCCGTGTTTTCGATACGCTGATTACACCTCGTCTCGGGACAAGTTACATCACAACGGTAGTGACTATAGCCAGGCGATATTAAACACTATATATACATGGCGAACATAGATTGTGACGTCTATGTTAATTAATTTCATCGCCATTTCCGGGTTTTTTTTCTCTTTACTTCATAAGGTTACCAGTTGTAATTTGTACCCGTTCGTTGGTTATGCATTAAGTGCTGGATCCAATCGTAACGTGACGAATACGTCCTTGCGCTAACGCGCTATCCTGTTCTGGGGACTAATTTTGCTAAAGATAACAGTGCTGGTTGAAAATAAACGTTCCCGTCATGCTGTCCAGGGGATGCAGCCGAGAGCAGGGCTGAGCATTCTGCTCAATGATGGTGTGAGCAGGATATTATTTGATACCGGGCCAGACGATACGTTTATTCACAATGCACGGCTAATGAATAAATCACTCTCGAATCTGAGCGCAGTGGTGTTATCACATGGTCATTACGATCATTGTGGTGGTGTCAGGTGGCTGGAACACGGCACACGAATTGTCTGTCATCCAGACATCGCGCAGCAAAGATATGCCTGCGTAAGACTCCCCTGGCGCACAGTGCCTCTGAAAAAGCTGTCTGTCACGCAGAACTATACAGATTTTGATATGGCGTATTATCGCGAGCCCTGTGCGCTGAGCGAACGATTTTTCTGGTCAGGGGAAATTCCGGTGAGCAGATCTGTTGCATATGGTGTCACAGATATAGCAACCAGCGAACCGGATTATGTGCAGGATGAGGGGGTCCTCATCTGGCGCTCGCAACAGGGCCTGGTCATTATCATCGGTTGCGGACACCGCGGGCTGGAAAATATCGTTCGTCACTGCATAAAAATCACGGGTGAAAAACGTATACATGCCATTATTGGTGGCCTGCACCTTCGTACAGCAACGCCTCAAAAGCTTATTAAAGCGAGAGAACTGCTTTCAGAACTGAAACCAGATGTCCTTATGAGTTGCCACTGCACGGGAGTGTGGGGAAGGTTCTGGATCGGGGACAAATGCCGACTGTCATGCGGCGATGAGATCTTTATTTCATGAATAAATGGGGAGTTGACTGCTGCTTTCATTCGTTTGCGTATTTACTCAGTCATGGAGGCATTCCTGTTTTCTGCCCCTCCTGACACTTAGTTACCCTCAGCCAGCCTGCTGTATCCAGTCTTCCAGTGCCAGAACGGCGGCGGGATTACCTCCAACGCCCCTGTCAGAAAAAGCATCAACCTGAGACATCTTAAGCACTCTCTCGTTGTGTTTGAACCATATGAATGAAGGTTATCTTACAGCCACTTTGATCGAGAAAATATTGAGTTAAATCTCTTAACTGTTATTCGTGAAATGAGCCTGTAATGTTCGCTTTTGGCACTAAGTAGACCGTCAGACGTAAATATAGCGTTTCTGAGGTAAGCGTAAATTTAACTCAGCAAAAAAAAGAACATTTCAGGTATTGAACTCCTCCAAACGGAGGAGCTGTGCTTGAGTTTTCACACTATCTACTAAATAAACGGCTAATCTAACGATATTCTCATAAGGCTATGATTGATTTATACTTTCCAAGATTATCAATATAATCTGCATACCATTGCATCATCTCCCTACGACCATCCAGATACTGGGCATGGTTATAAGTACCACGAATCGAGTTTTTATCTACATGTGCTAGCTGTGTTTCAATCCAGGCCGTATTAAAACCTTGCTCATGAAGAATGGTACTCATAGTGTGGCGAAAACCATGGCCGGTAGCTCTTTTATCATATCCAATTCTCTTCAAAACCATGTTAACACTGGCTTCACTCATCGGTTTATTAACATCATTTCGTCCAGAGAAAATAAGCTGATAGCTTCCAGTGAGTTGTTTCAGTTGCTGAAGGGCTTGCAAGGATTGGCTAGATAGAGGGACGAGATGCGTTCGCTTCATCTTCATCCTGTTTTTAGGTATTTCCCAGAGACTGTTTTCGAAGTCAATTTCGCACCATTCAGCCATTCGTAACTCTACTGTTCTTAATCCAGTTAGCATCAACAAACGAGTCGCGAGCAGAGTTATTAAACTACCTGAATAATTTGATAATTTCTGTAAAAATTCAGGTAATTCAGGCACGGTCAGAAAGGGATAATGATGTTTTTCATATCCTCGCAATGCGCTGGCAAGATCTGCGGCTGGATTGTATTCAGCACGCCCCGTGACTATTGCGTATCGAAAGACTTCACTGCAGCGTTGGCGAACTTTACTGGCTAACTCTGGCGCGCCACGTTTTTCTATACGCTGAAGAACGGATAAAAGCTCTAGCGGCTTGATTTCGTTAACAGGCCTGGAACCTAAATGAGGGAAAACATTATTTTTGAATCCACGATTAACATAATCAGCATAGTTTTTTGACCATCCAGAGATTTTCGCGTTGTACCACTCTGTAGCTATTGCCTCAAAGGTATTTGTGATTGATTGTTTTTTGGCGAGTAGTTCTGCTTTTTTTACTTCACCTGGATCTTGATCGTTAGCCCGAATTCTCCTTGCGTCATCGCGCCTGGTTCGTGCATCAGCCAGAGAAATATCTGGGTATGTACCAAATGATAATTTTTTCTCTTTACCAGCAAATCTGTATTTCATCCGCCAGTATTTTGAACCGTTAGGGTTGACCTGGAGATACAATCCACCACCGTCAGCGAGTTTATAGGCTTTGTCTCTGGGCTTTGCAGTCTCGACCTGACGCGCATTTAAGGGCATTTGGGGGCCTCATTTTTCATTGAACAGGATAAGCCCCCACTAAGGCCCCCAAACGTTTATTGATTCACGTTGAGATGAGTAGATATCGGTTGACATCACACAGCCTGAGCAGAGGGTTTATCACTGATTATAAGGGGATTTTATTGAATTCGGTAGACGCCAGGAGAGTTGTATATGGTGTCCCCTGCAGGAATCGAACCTGCAACTAGCCCTTAGGAGGGGCTCGTTATATCCATTTAACTAAGGGGACGAAGCGGCACGAGTATAGCCTCATTTACACAGGGCGTTAAGCGCGATACC
>Ga0105250_10000477_pt1 | contig 28109 bp, 21 predicted proteins | sample KBSS54metaG_FD_80425 | JGI IMG/M metagenome (GOLD analysis project Ga0105250, IMG submission 80425) | Switchgrass rhizosphere microbial communities from Kellogg Biological Station, Michigan, USA - KBS S5-4 metaG | ecosystem: Host-associated > Plants > Roots > Rhizosphere > Soil | place...
CTGTAAGTGTAGCGGCTCGCAGTTTAAATCCCTCCGACTCGCAATCAGCGCAGATTTCGACCCACATTAACTGCAAATGAAAAATTGCCACCGGCTCACACTAAGTGCTAATCGGCTAGCATTTATCCTGCCCGGCTCGCAATCCATTTCACCTGGCTCACAATAGATGCAAATGAAATTTAGCAACGGGGAATAATTATGCAGGGCAGAGCAGTTCCGCCTGGGTGGTTCCCCTGGCGGAGTGGTGAATTATTGTTCGGGTTTGGGAAGAGAGCTTTGCAGGGAGATTTTGGAAGGGATATTAAGCCAGTCAGGCTTGCCGTAAAAGACGGCATTGATCTGCGTGTTATAGAGCAAGTGGGCACGAAAACTCTCGAACAACGCTTTGTTCGGGGTAAAATCGGATTGCCAGAACTGATTCAGCGGCCCCAGCCATGTTAAACCTTCGATATCGTACAGTGCCTTGCCCATGACCTTTAGCGGCTTGTTATGGATCAGTGCCGACAGGCCCGCTGTGCTGTTAATCGTGATTACTGCCCGGGTGTGTGTCAGCAGTGCAGGCAGGGACAGATCATGCACGTAGAGCACCCGTCCAGTGACGCTGTACTTTTTGGTCAGGGCGTCAATCAGGGTGCCATAAAAACGGTGACCACGATCCATCGGGTGATGCTTGAACACCAGATGGGGCGCTTTCGGCGCGTGACGGGCAAATGAGCGGATCACGTCTTCAATGTATTCTCGCACGTCTTTGTACGGACTGTAATAAATGATTTGGCTGTCGTTGTAGACCTGCAAAATTGTCAGGTAGTATTGATTGTCCAGCGTGCCGGTAATGTGGTTCAGCATATGTCGCTGCTGCCAGCGATACATCACCTTATGCCAGCCGGCACGGAACCAGCAGCGCATCTCATGCCACGGCGAGAACGATTTGTGGTGACGGTAGCCTCGATAACGATGGCGACCAAACCAGCCTGCCAGGTAATAGACCGTGGTATGAACGGCACGGTTAAAAGCACTGGGTTTCCACGGCGCTGGCACTTTCAGCCCAGGTAGCGGCTCCTTGCGGTAATATTTTGCCTCCAGCGGCATCTAGGAGTAACCATTCACTCCTCCTTTTTCGAGGGCGGTGTAAAACGGACGGAAACAATCCTCCTCAAATGCCAGAAAGTCGATCCTTTGGATTCGGGAACATTTCTTCGCTTCGATGTGCATCGGGCGGCAGTCACTGAAACAGACAACGGTGTCGAAAGGGTACTCCTTGCGCAGCTCGCGCAGCCAGAAGGCGAAGTCTGACAAAAAACAATAGCTAACGCCGACCGCGCCACAATTAAGAGAGCTGGTGGGGGGCTTGCATGTCCTTGGGGCGAACGTTTACCAACGGCAAAAGGGTGTATTCACAAGTTGTCCGGATGTGCCCGGCAACAAATTCTTCTTCTATCTTATGGATACGCGTCACCCATGAGCAAGCGACCAACAAGACCGCCGGGTTGTTCGAAGAGTGTTTTCCTCAGAGCAGTAAAGTTAAGCATATTGCGACCCTTGCGGACCTCTTGTTTGGATCCAACGCCGTTCTGTGGGCTATGGCGTCAGTGTATGCATGCAGCGATGTCAAAGAGAAGTTCGTCGAAGACTTCGTGGTAGCATAGTTGAAAGCAGTGGCACTGGATCGCTGTACTTACAGTAAGCTCAGAAAGTTTCACTTAAAGGAAAAATATCCCTGCTTCTGCAGGGATATTTTTTTATGGAGGGATGACAGGGAGGATTAGTACAGGCCTCTGGCCTGGGTCAGGTCATACAGTGAATACCGTTTTTGCAAAGGCTGTCCACCGTCGCGGGTCAGCGGTTCCCAGTTGAATCTCGCGCGGGTATTGGTGGGGTGAGTACTCATTAAATCCAGTGGAATAGAAATGTAAAAGCCTTTGGTGAAGCTACCTTCACCGTAATCCCGGGATGACACATTGGTGAAAGTGGCATAGGCTCCTGCCGTAATCCCGCTGGCGAAGCGCCGCGAAATATCCACTGTGCTCCCTTTATCACCCGCGAGATAACGTCCCAGGCTCACCTTAACCAGAAGTTCCTCTGCAAACGATGGCTGCCAGTACCCGGTCACGTGTCCCGTAGTGACACTGTAATCCGCCATTTTCACCGGATCGTCCCAGTCCCGTTGTTTAACATGATTAATGTCGGCACCAATGGCCCAATGCTTTTTCAGGGGACGATAAAGCACTTCGCTGCCGACGCCTGCAAACATCATTTCCAGATAACCGCCGTAGCTTTGCATGTACCAGCCATTGCCCGGCGCGCGGGTGTGAGTCAGCTGCAAATTATTGAGATAGACATCGCTGCTGCTTACATAAGAACGAATATGGGTTCTGACCTGCGGAATGTGACTGTCCGCAGGTGGCGCAGTGTAATTGAATTTGTCGTAGTTATTATTCAGGTTGAATAACGTCACACCGCCCACTTTCCAGTTATCGGAAATCTGATAGCTGGCACTGCCGCTCAGGGCGATCTGGTACATATAGAAAGACTCAGGCCCACCAACCGACTGATTGAGCACAGGAGACCAGTTGAACTGCCAGGGGGATTTTTCCAGGGCATAACCCACCTGCACGGATGCAGGTTGCTTTGGTTCCTCAACTTTGTCCACATTCTCTGGCATCGGAACTCCAGGCGGCAGGCCACGCATAACCTTTGCGAGGGATAAGCTGTCGCTGCGATAGCTAGCCATCGGCACATTCTCACGCTCTTCCGAAATGACAATCTGGCGGGTTCCCGCCGGCAGGGCGTTCATTATGATGCGGTTAGCGCGGTCCACGCCTTCGGTCCGGTCGCGATAATTGGTCTGCTCGCCTGCGACATACACGGTATCGCCCACGCGATTGATGCGCGGTGAAGCAAAACCGGCATTATCGCGCAGGGCGGTTAGCTGTGTCGCGGCGACATGAGGATCAAAGTTTGCCGGTTGCTTTGACGGACGGTAGTCAGGTTTCGGTGGCTTATAGGCCTGGCTGCGCATTGTGTCGAAATTGGTGTTGAGTGTAATGCCGAAGGTTAGGGTATTTCCGCGCTCATAGTCCACAGAGAAGTTACTCCAGTCATTCAGACTGTACAGCACGCCGACGTTTACCGGTGCGTCTTGCTTCAGCCTCCCGGCCCGGTCATTGCGGTAGTCGTTAGCATCGTACTCAGCTTTGATGCGCAAAGGTTGCCAGGGCGTCTGGTACTCTACGCCGCCGAACACTGCTGCCGGGCCATGGAAAAAGCGATCGGCATCAATTGAGCCGCCGCGGCCACTATAGCTTTCGCTGCGCCGGCAGTAGCCGTTGCTTGCGCGGCAAAATGGATTAACGATATTGCCGCTGCTGGCGAGGTAGCCCCAGCCCATTCCCGCTGTGAAATCGAACGGCCCGACGGCTTTGCTGGCGACCAGATATTCACTGTCAAAGAGTCCTGTACCGCCAATGTCCCGAAATCCCAGCGACATATCGGGTGTCCAGCGCGTCTCCTGCCACAGCCGTGCTTTGAGGTCGATCGCTTTGTCTTTATAAGTCTGCTCGCCGCTGAAATTTTTATCACCGTACTGGCGTGTGCGGACATCGGTGTATCGAATCGTAGTTTCCAGCCATGGCACGAGCTGTAGCGACAGGGCCCAGAACCGATACTGATCGTTGTCGCGATAGTTCAGGCTGAATTCACCTGACGGGGCCATGCGCGCGCTCGGGGTCTGCAATAATCCCACACCGCCAAAGTCGGACTGAGAAGGGGAGACATAGGGAAGATAGAGCGGGGTGCCGAAATCTGCACTGGCAACCGTGCTGATCCCGCTAAATAACAGCGCGATGCTGTAGCTGAGAGGAGTGATTTTCATGGTCTGACTGTCCGTTGGCTAAGCAACTGAATGATGCGTTGGTTCAGTGTCTGATATCGTGGTGATAATGAAGTGAGCTGCAGGTTCAGCCAGAGCTGGCTGCCGGGCTGGGGTTCATGGTAGCGGCGGTTCCAGTAGCCTGTGGGTACCGTTTCGACAGTGCCGTCAGGCGCGATCACCGTGACATTATCCGGGTCAATACCGCGCTGCTGCCGCTCTGTATCTGTCAGGGTTGCGGTTTGCTGGCTGGCTATCCACTGCATGCTATCGTGGATACCGTTCCAGATTGTCAGGCTTTGCGGCGGGAACGTACGAAGGTACAGGCGATAATCACCCTCAAGTCTGGGCGAATTCTCTGGTTTCAGCCGCACCAGGTCCGGATCCATCGGTAAAGCAAAACCACCAATGACGTTCATAACCTTAAGGCGCTGGTTTAACGCTGCAATGCGTTGCGCCTGACGCGTATCGCCCAGCTCGTGTAGATCCTTTCCTGCCGAAGTAAGGTCCAGCAGAATCTGCTGCTGAAGAAACTGCTGTTCAGCATCGCCTGCAGGCGTGGAAAGCCTGACGCTGTTCCAGTCGATATTTTTAGGAAGGGCCGGATGGGTCACCAGCTCGCTCAGGTCGGTGGCGGTAACCTCAGTCACGGCACAGGCGGGCTGACAAATGAGTGTGATTTTCCCCTGGCCGTAGCTCAGCGGAGCCGCAGCCAGAAGCGTGGCGGCAAGTATGAGATTTTTTTTCATCAGGAATAGGGTTTAAGCAGGGTAAGAGACCACGTCTGACCGTGGGGATACAAAACTTGCTTGCTATGTACGATGCGGCCGGATTTCGGGTCGACCCAGTAATGCTGCTGCCAGGTCGCCCCGTCGGTTTCAGCCGTCACGGTTTCTTCCAGCACGCGGTAGCGATGCGTTACGCCCAGTACGGTAAAGTCCTGCGAATCCGCCCAGTGAAATCTAGAAATGATGTTGGCAGCGTGAAATCCGGTATCCTCCCACCGTGCCTGCGCATGCCATTGCTGGCCTTCCTGAATGGTGAGCGGAGCCTCAAGCGGATCTTGTATATTGCTCTCCAGACTCAACAAGTTAGCGCTGAAGCCGAGCGTTTTTATGAGGCGTCCACTTCGCGTGGCGATCATCTTTGCATCGGCAGTGAGCCACTTTTGCGTGTTGTCCTCATCCCAGGCAAGCACGATAAACGCCTGTGGACCGTCAGCAACGGTGAGCGCCATTGAGGCATACGGCACCTGGTCGACCTTAGCACGGTCGATGAAAGCATCTTGTGAAGAAAGTGAATGGACAATCGTCTGGAAGAGTAGCCCGGGGCGATGCTGGCCGCATGCGCTGATCAGTATCACCGCACTCGCCAGACAAATTTTTTTATACATATGAGACTTATAGAGAAACAGGAAAAATGGGGCTCAAATGAGCCCCATGAAAGTATCGTCGATTAACGCGTAGACGTCGTGGTCCCGGTGTTGCCGCTACCGTTGCTACTGTCGCTGGATGCAACGGCAGCGATAGCAACGGCACCTACTAAGCCAGCGCCAACGGCAACAGCTGTGCCGGTCGCCACACCCGCAGCGGCGGCAGAAGAGCCTGCTGCGGTGCCGGTTGCGCTACCCGCAGCAGCAGTTTCGGTTGCAGCGAAAGAAGTCATTGGCGCAGACAGGACACAGACCAGCAGGGCAGATATTTTAACAAATTTCATGTTATTTCCTTATTGGCTATTACAGTGGTGTATTCCTCAAATGGCAAAGAGTTGCCGTGCAGAGAAATAAGGGAAACCCCAAACGGTGAATGTCTGTAGGTTAAATATTTTCAGGGGAGGATGTATTCAGTTATCGCCAAAAATATCGCGCGTATAAACTTTGCTTTGGACATAGAAAAGCTCGGTTGCCATACGGTTGGAGATAATTAAGTCGGCGTTGCGCTTAAATTCATTGAGATCTTGAATCACTCTGGAATTGAAAAACTCAATTTCCTTCAGCGCTGGTTTGTAAATAATGACGTCAATGCCTTTGGCTTTAATGCGCTTCATAATGCCCTGAATGGATGACACACGTAAATTGTCCGAGCCGGCTTGCATAATCAAGCGGTATATGCCCGCGCGTTTCGGAGAACGGCTGAGAATAACATCGGCAACAAAATCTTTGCGCGTGCTGTTCGCCTCGACGATTGCGCCGATAAGCTTGTCAGGTACATCACGGTAGTTGGCCAGGAGCTGTTTTGAGTCCTTGGGCAGGCAGTAGCCACCGTAGCCAAATGACGGATTATTATAGTGATGACCGGTACCAGGGTCCAGACATGCGCCTTCAATAATCTGACGCGCGTTACGACCGTGCGTTTCGGCATAACTATCAAGCTCGTTGAAGTAGGCGACGCGCATCGCCAGGTAGGTATTGGCAAAAAGCTTGATCGCTTCGGCTTCAGTCGAGTCAGTAAAAATGACCGGACAGTGTTTTTCGACTGCCCCTTCCAGCAGCAAACTCGCGAATAACGAGGCGCGCTCGGAGCGCTCACCCACGATTATTCGCGAAGGGTGAAGGTTATCGTGCAGAGCTCGTACTTCACGCAGAAATTCTGGTTAGAAGAAGATATTTTGGACACCGAGCTGTTACCTGATATGTTGCGTGTAGCACACCGGAACAGTAGATTTAATCACCCCCCTCAACGAAGGCGGTATTAAAATAGTTTGTTTCCGGGTTGTAATCGGTCAGGGTGGCGATAATCACGAAGTCAGCATTTAAGTAGGCATCGTGTTTATCGGTGATTGCCCGAAGGTTCAGATTCTAATTCGTTAAATATGCTCAATATCGTTATCAACAATGAGCAACTTTTTATCGTTCAGTAAATCAATTTTGTGCTAATGAATATCAAGCGCGACAACATCATGATGCTGAGCAAGCAGAATACCATTGAACAGGTCAACGTAGCCTGTACCGGCGATGTCGATCTTCATAACAGTTTAACTCTATGGGTGAATAAGCAACTTGCTGCGATGCTTAGTCACCTGACTGATGGATGATAAGTATTTATTAATGACGATGGCTTCATCAAAATGGCTGGCGATATGCTTACGGCTATTTTTTCCTAACTGATCAAGCTCGTGTTCCGACGAATTAATAATTTTTTCGATGGCTTCAACCAAACTTGTCAGACAGCCTGGTTTACAGAGATAGCCGTTAAATCCGTCCACCACGGTTTCGCGGCAGCCAACATTGTCCGTCGTAATGATCGGTTTACCCATGGCTCCGGCTTCGAGCAGTGATTTCGGAACCCCTTCCCGGTAGTAAGAAGGCAGGACCACACAGTGCACGTCTTTAAGTACGCTTTCGACCTTATCCGTTACGCCAAGATAATTGATAATACCTTCATCAACCCAGGTGTTAATTTCTTCGATATTCACACCTGAAGGATGCTGAGCATCGCAAAAACCTAAAAGAGAAAAGTCGACTTTATTACCGTATTTTTGTTTGAAGTGCCGCGCCGCGTCCGCAAAAAGATAAACACCTTTTTCCTTCAGCATTCTGGCTGAGAGGAGACATTTAATTGTATTTTCTTTCTGTACCGGCGTGAAAGAAAAACGTATGAGATCGACACCTGAGCCGGGTATTCGTTCTTTGATTGCTGCTGAGCCAATGTTGTGTTTACGGAAAACAGCCATATCCTCTTCGTTCTGGAAGAAAATATACTCTGCTCTACATTGACTTATTTTATACAGTGTGCGCACAATTTTATTTAATAAACCGTTATTAATAAACGCATGACCCAGCCCTGCAATATTGTTGATTACGGGGATGCTGAGTGGTGCTGCAGCAAGTGAGCTATAAATATTATTTTTTGGGGTGAAGTTTAAAATCGTTTGTGGTTTGATTTTCAAATAAAGACGAAGAAAGTTGAGGCACGTAAAAGCATCAATGACGGGGTTTATGCCTCTGCCGTCAATTTTAATATCATGAACCATGCAGCCTAAAGCACGAAGCTTACCAGTATAATCATCAAAAGGAGAAATAACATGAACGTTGATTCCTCTGTTGATGAGCTCAATAATGGTATTTTTTCTAAAATTATAAATATACCAACTGGTGTTGGCCGTAATAGCAATGTTATTCATGGTTTAACTGCAGTGTGGTCAGAGGTATTTCTGAAGTGGTTATTAAAGAGAGCGGTATAACGCAAGCCATTTTTGCGTAATGGCACTCATCGAGAAATATTGTTCAACATGGGAACGGGAAGCTGCGCCCATTTTTCGCGCGTCTTCAGGAGAAAGATTCAGCGCCGTGATAATGGATTCAGCCAAGGCTGGGGAACAGTCAGGTGGCACTAAGAAACCATTGCCACCTAATACTTCTTTTATTCCCCCGCAATCTGTCGCAACTACTACTCTCTCTGCTGTCATCGCTTCAGCCACGACTAAGCCAAAACCTTCCCAAGCAGAAGACAATACAAAGATGTCTGCAGCGCTCATCCATTCGTTAATATTTGTTTTGATTCCAAGCCAGTGCACTCGGTTAGCAATACCTAAAGTAGCGGCTAAACTTTTTAATTCAGATTCAAGAGGCCCACCGCCGATGATGACTAGTTGCGGATCCACTGGCATCCTGCCTTTGATAGCAGTAAAAGCACGTAATAAGTTATGATAGTCTTTTGCCGGCGTAAGTCGACCTACCGATAGCAGTAACGGTGTATAACAATCGATACCAATTTCTCTGCGAGTTTTTTCTCTATAATCTTCATTAAAACGAAATTTTTCGATATTGATACCATTATAAATAGTTTGTATTTTTTTATGATTAACACTACCCCTTTTGACAATACATTCCGTCGCCTCGTGGCTGACATTAGTAGAAATCGTTGTTAAAGGATCAGTGATTCGACAAATAAGAGCCCGTAACCGTCCACCCTCATAGGAACTATGTGAAGTAGAAATTAACTTAGGGATAGGTGTCGTTACTCTAAGCAACCGGCTAAATATGTTACCATGTACCAAATGGCTATGGACAATATCTGGTTGAAAATTGAGGATGTGTTTACGAGCATGCAAGTATGCACGAATAAAGCTAAACAGGCCTTTATCCATTAAAAGGGGAAGTATCTCAATTTTTTTATCTTCGGGGCTGATAATTGCATCGCCTGTTAATGTTATTATCTTAACAATATACCCTTTTCTAGACAGCTCATCACTAAGATTACACACCTGAATTTCAGCACCTCCTAGATAAAGATCGGTAATCACAAAAGCTATTTTTCTCATTGTTGTTTTCACTCCCTTATGGTAGGTTCTGATTCGTATTAATTTATAACCCACACCATTCATTTCGACTTATAGACCCACCATAAAAAATAAAATTTTGCCTGTAGATAAATATGCTTAGCTTGCCAAGGGGATAAAAGCATAGAGATTAGCAATAGAAAAAAAGTGGATGTTAACTTCTTCTGCAGGCGTAAACTCATTGCTTTATTAAATACGGTCTGACTCAACTTATAAGTTTTATCTGTAAAATATGATATTTCTATGCTTTTTCGCATATCATCAATTTCGAATTGGTGCTGCAAGTACCCACGCCTTAAGTTGTATTGCTTAAGGGAATAATACTTACACTTTCTTTGACGCAATTCGTTTTTATTAGATTTGGAAGACATATGCACTCTGTAATACACAAGTGGTTCTGGTATATTATGAATATCAATCCCATTTTCATATAAGCGCAATAAGAAATCAAAATCCTCAGCATCGGGATAAGGTAAATAACCGCCAACTTTACAAAAAGCTTTTCTTGTCATAAACCAAGTTGAGTGAAATGCAACGCAAGAATAGAAGATTTTTATTTTGATAAAATCTAAATCATTAGATACAAAAACATCATTTATGTTCGAACCTAATGCGTCGATTCTGGTAATACCAGCACCCACGAAGATTGCATTATTTTTTTTTAAGTAATCGTATTGTTTTATAAAGCGTTCTGGGTAACTAATGTCGTCAGCGTCTAAACGAGCAATGTAATTTCCGCTTGATGCATTGAAAGCTTTATTTAACGACTCGGCGTGCCCAACATTTTGAGGATTGCATATAAAAACGAATGAAAAAAACTCATCACTCTTAAAATCATACTCCTTGAGAAAATCGCACATTTCTTTTTCTCTATCAGGATCGTCAAGGACAAGTACTATTTCAATTAAGAAATTACCGTTATTCTCCTGAAGCTTGATTGAAAGAATAGCATCTTTTATCCATTCAAGAGGCTCTTTATAGACAGCCATTAATACTGATATTTTATCCATTACTTCTCTTCTCTTGACTTAAAGTGCAGGCGATAAAAATCAAAAAAATCAAATCACCAATGACTCGCGAAAAAAAATAAAAACCCTTAAAGTTAGATATAAAGACCCCTAAGAATAAAACAAAAGCAACAAGCTTTTCTTTAAATTCTGCACATGATGACTTGATTACGACTAGCCACATAAACAAAAAACTAGTCACATATATAAATGTGGAGAGGAGCCCATTATTCCATGTTATTCTAAAGAAGCTAACATCCGTATTAACTACATTTGATTCAGGAGGTACGGAATTACCAATTAACAAAACCGCTGATGATGTAGGCATGACATAGTGGTTTGAAAATAAATCATTTGTTGAGTAATCATTTGCATCACCACTCTCATAGTAATTGATAACATTAGCAAACATTTTAGCTCTAGTCTTTGAAATCACATCATTCTCGGAATTCAAAACATAAGAAAATAACGGTGTAACAATACATATAAAAGCCAATAGAATATCGACTCTTCCATTTTTGAAACACAGAGTAAGAAAATATGCTATTGTTCCAAGTATGAATAAAAACATCGCGGTTCTTGAGGTAAGGAAACACGTTAATCCAATTATGAAGTATAAAAGCAAGTATAGCTTTCCATTACCTTTATAAAAAAAATGAAATGCAATCATTGAACCACAAAAAGATAAAATTCCTGCAACAGGAAAACCTGACATTAAACCAGACTTCCTGTAAGGCGTCATAACTGACTCATTGAAATTTGGATTTATTAGTATATTACCTGAGCCACCAAGAAAATGATCAATATATTGTAAATAAATAACGATAGAATTTATAAAAGAAGCTACAAGTATGGCTTTCAGGATAGAGCATAATGGAATGCCTCGTTTATTAACTATATAACTAAGTAAAAAAAGCAAAATAATTATACGTAGTGGTTTAAATAAAAATTGCTCATCGTAGTAATCACCGCCATTAATGAAAAAAGAAAAAACTGAAAGAGAATAAAGCAGCACCGTTAAAGTAAAAAGAATGACTATCTTATTATTTATTACGACCTTATTTTTTTCATGAGAAGTAAAAAATGCAACAGAAAAATGCAAAAATAAGATCAGCAAAGATAGATCTAAAATTCCAAACTTGGGCAATATAAGAAAAAACGCAAGCAAAAAAATATCTACCATGAGGATAACACCGGTAATTTATCGTATAGATTATTTATAATTAGTTAAATGCTTTTTATAAAATCTTAAGTAAAGCACTTATGCTAGCTTTATGTTATTGAAAATCTCGTTGAGTTTTAGTAACAAAAATCCAGCAACCCAGCAGAAAAGATAAATACACAGGTATGTTTACGACCACTGCTGTATATAATATATTTAGCTCCATTTCGTATGTTATCAAAAGCCCTAACAATAAAGATATTAATCCTAATAGAAAAATCCGGAAAAGCAACCTTGCTTTCCCGATAATTATCAGAACATGTGTTATATACAGATTCATAACATTAGCAATTAATGATAACCCGCATATCGAGTATACTAATAATGTATTTTCATTGTTATCTCCGCCACCTATGAAAAGATGCACTACTTTTTCCCTTAGCAAAAATAGCAACAAATATAATCCCAGAGATCCATAAAGGAAGAATGAAAAAAACCTCTTACTTTTGCTAAAAAAATCAACTTCATCTTTAGTATATAACCTACTTAAATAGGGGAAGATTGCAGTGTTTATGGGCTCGAAAAATCGATATGCCGAAGAAAATATCCTTTGCGTAACGTTAAAAATTGCGACTGCACTAGCTCCATTTGTCACCGCGACAAAGTTTGTAATAGCCGGAATGTACAAACCAATTATGAAAGTAGATGCATAAATATTCCAACCTTCACGCAAGACTTCTTTTATAGATGATAATTCAACCTTAGAGAGGAAGTTTAATTTTTTTGGCATTAAAGCATACAGATTAATTGCTATCCCAAGATATGACAAGCTATGCAACAAACAATAGATTAAAATATCTTCACCTGAATTAACTAACAGCAATATCAAAGAAGCAGATATCCATCGCCATATGAGGCATACCACAGCATAAGTTTTTAGTTTTTGTAATCCTTGGAAGTAGCAAAAAGGTGTTAACGCCTCACAAACCAGAATCAGAGACAATAAAGAACTTGAATATAAATATGTTTTTCCGTAAGTATAAGATATTATATTAAAAGCTAAAAGTGCGGGTATCAGCAGCAGAATCTTAGCATGTAAACTAACATTCAAAATCTTAAGGGCAATATCTTCATTTTGATGGATAGCTATTTTTCTTGACGCATTTACATTAATCCCAAAGTCAGCAAAATTTATTAAAAAGTTCAATGTCACTAAGCAAGTAGCGAATACGCCATACATATTAATACCTAATTTATCCGTTAAAAAAGGTATTAATAATAGTGGGATGAACATATCAAAAAACTTAACCAAACTAACCGAAAAGGTGTTTGATAATACTTTGCTTTTCAAAATCAACTTTATTTTTTTTATAAATGAGGTGCTCAATTTAATTCAGCCTAATTGCCTTAATCATGGTTAAGTTTATAGGCAGTGCTATGCAGCTAACCCATTCTCCAAGAAAACGCATTTTATCCTCTTTTAAAATTAAGCACCAAAGTAATAAATTGTCTTATTAATAAAAGATAACTCTATAGTTAAACCATAGACGATCAACACACCCTATACAATAAGAGTATGTTTTATCAGTGTCCATTAATCATAAGAGGAAAGTTGATGTCATGTTTTTTATACTTCTTGATAATAACTATATGCTCCATACTCATAGCTATTTACACTTCTTTTTTCAACGCCATTAAAAATCACACCTCCAATTGAAATTTCATTTTGAGAAAATCGTTTCGCCGAAACTTCCATTTCTTTTAAGGTGTTTTTCTGAAAACGTGCTACAAGCATAACTGTACCTGCATACTTCGCAGCAATACAGGCATCGCTCACAGCTAATATCGGAGGCGTATCAATAATTACAAAATCATAGTTTGCAGAGGCCCATCTCATGAGTTTTTCGTAGTTTTCGCTCATAAGCAATTCAGATGGATTTGGAGGGATTTGACCACGGGAGATAAAATCCAATTTATTAATTCCAGTCTTTTGAATTGCATAATCAAAAATTATTTCCCTAATCAATATATCTGAAAGACCGTTTTTTTCATTGCAACCAATGACGTTATGAACTTGGCCCTTTCGTAAGTCAGCGTCAATTAGTAATACTTTTTTATTGGACTGAGCTATGACAACAGCCAAGTTACAGCTTACAAAAGTTTTACCTGCTTCTGGTGTTGCGCCAGATATAAGTAATATATTATTTTTAGCTTGTAACATTGCAAAATGCAAACTTGTTCTCAAGCTACGTATTGCTTCTACTGATAAGTCTGCAGGGTTATCTTTAGCAAGTAAATTTATTGATCGCACCGCTTTACTTTTTTCTTTAGCTAACTGTGAGTTTTTTCCTTTTAGCCATTTTGAGTTTGGAATAGTTGCGTACACGTTAAGCCCTAAACTTTCAATTTGTTCGCTACTTTCGATTCCATTGTGAAAAATTCGGCACAAAACATTTATCATAATCGAAACTAATAAGCCTAGAATCGTTCCTGACATAACAATTAATACTTTCCTCGGTGCCACTGGCTTTTTATCCGTTATAGCAGCATCAATAATCCTAACATTACCTACTGTGCTTGCTTTATTAATATTTAACTCTTCCTGTTTGTTTAATAAAAGCATATAAATTTCTTGCCCGGATTGAACATCACGGGTAAGACTTAAAATCTCTTGCTGAGTTTTTGGCATATTGCTGATCCGCAGATTTAATTTCTCTTTTTCTTTCAGCAAAAGTTCTTTTTTTTCAACTAAGGTTCTATACGCTGGATGATCACGGGTATAAAGCTTGGAAATTTCAGCTTCCTTGAAAATAAGCTCATTTATCTGTTTTTCTAAAGATACCATGGCATCTAGAACAGCCTTTGCTTCTAATGATAAATCGACAGACTCATTTTTTTGTCGGAAGAGATTTAAACGACTTTCGGATTCATCCAATTTTCCGCGAATAGCGGGTAATTGTTTTTTTAAAAAATCCAGACTTTTGGCTGCTTCTTCAGATTTCCTATTAATATCTTGCTGTAGATAATTATTGCTTATGCTATTTAATATTGTGGTGGCTCGCTTTGCATCTTCATCTCTATAGAGCAATTGTAGCATACCGCTATCTTTGCTTAGTTCACTAACTGAGAAATTCTCTGAAACTTTATTTATAGCAGTCAACCGGTCAAGCTTGATTATTGTAAATTTTGTTCCGACTGAGGCATTAATATTGCTAACAAGCGTACTAACCCCATTATGAGTTAAAATCTCTCCCACTTTACCGTGTGATTTTTCATCATTGACTGAAAGAATGTAACTTTCCGGCGAAACAACCTTTAAAGATAATGGCAAATCCTGCATATATTCAGGAACTTCAAGGTGTGAAACTGCGATTTCTCCATCATCTTTACCTAGTACACGTGAAATTCCTTTACCAATAAGTGGAAAGTGTTTTTCGTATACTACCGTATCCAGACCTAAATCATCTACCGTTTGTCCAAGTACCATGCGTGATTTAAGTAATCCGATTTCAGTTTTTGATTCCGGTTTACTGTCTGGTATTATTTCAGATAATTTACTTAATACACTCCCGCCTGCGCTTTGCTCTACTTGTATTAAAGCGGAGGAACGGTAAACAGGTGTAGCAACAATAGCGAAAAATATACTAACGAAAGTAAAAATAATTGTGATACATAAAATCTTCCATTTATTATCCTTTAACACACCCAGTATATCATTAAAATCAATTTGATTACCGATCAATCTATTATTCTTATTCATATCCGACTTATGTTCAGGCATTTCATTAAATCTCTACTTTACACTCATCCATTTCATGCAAGGATTACTTGCATGATTTAAAAAATGCATTATATCTTTCATCGGTAAGCACCTTAACCTTGAAGGAAAAATGTTTACCAGCAGAGGTTTTCGAAGATAAATTCGTCCTCGAAAACGTAAGATATAGCTATTACAAATCTCTCAAAGAGAATCAACTGTAAATTGTCATAGCCTTCATGCGTTACAAGATTTTTGTCATACAGGCGAATTTCTGTTGAGCACCAATTTCCAGTGCAATGCATTCTGAGCCAGCTGTTTATAAACCAGTTCAAACATTTCACGGCTTTTTTTATAGGGATCGGCAATTTCAAGCTGATCCTGCCAGTGGCCAAAGAGCATCGCTTTCCCGGTCACTTCCGGATAGCCTCTTTTGATCTGCTCAAGGTGGGATGTTTCCATCACCAGAATTAGGTCGTACTGCCGGGCGAGTTCAGAGGTGAACTTCTGCCCGCGGTGTCCTTCAAGCGATATGCCATGTGATGCCGCGACTTCCGCTGCGGTGGCATCTGCTTCTTTACCAATCAGCGCACATATTCCGGCGGAATCAATTTTCTTATCCGGAAAGGCCCTGCGTAATAACCGCTCCCCGGTGGGTGAGCGACAGATATTGCCAATGCAAACAACTAAAATTGAGTCAAACATAATTACCACTGCTTAATCATTCGGGCTGTATTGGTCACATCATTGATACTGGAAATGGCAGGGACCAGCTGGCTCAGCACGCGGTTCCAGCGGGTAACCGGCGCAGTTGTGACATAGACCACATCATAAGGCTGAAGTTTGAATTCCGTGCCCATCACCAGCGCGGTGGCGTCAGAAATATTGAGCTGATAAACGCTGGCCAGCTTGCCGCCGGTATCTTTTCCGCCGGTCGAGCGAATGACAAAAATGCCGGTTGCGTCGGCGCTCATCTGGTCGATACCTTCGGCATTGCCCAGCGCCTCTGTCAGCGTCATGCCGCTGCGGTCCATCTTCAGGGTGGTTTGCTTTTTCACTTCGCCCATCACGAACACTTTCAGGTTGTCGTTGCGGGGGACAAAAAGGATGTCGCCGTTATAAAGCAGACGGTTTTGCTGCAGATCGCCATTTTTCATCAGCGCCTGAAGCGAGATTTGCTCATCTTTACCGTTGTGAGTCAGCACCGCATTTTTCCAGTCGGCATCTTCTGCCAGACCACCCGCCTGGTTAATGGCATCCATGATGGTGAGCGGAATATTAGTGATAGCTTGCTGACCGGAGCGGGTAACCTCACCTGTGATGTAAGCCTTTTGCGAACGGAAGGCGGCAACGTTGACGTCTACCTGTGGCGACTCAATAAAGGTTGCCAGTTTTCGGCTTAATTCGTCGCGGACCTGGGCCAGCGTCCGGCCCGCGACTTTAATCTTGCCGGCGTACGGATAAAAGATAGTACCGTCGGACTTTACCCAGTTACCGGTGTCAGAGGCGCTGCGATATTGCCCGGCAGGCGTGGTGAGCTCAGGGTGGTCCCATACGGTGACCATCAGGACGTCGCCGACGCCAATACGATATTCGTAGCGGCGGATCTCGTCGGCCAGGTCAGTGTTTGTGCGAGCGGCTACTGGCGAGGGCTTTAGTGATTCAATCAATTTTGGTGTGATGCTGTAGACGTTCACTTTGTCACTGATATCTGCGCTGGCGTCACTCGCATTAATAATGGTTTTACCTGACGTCGACAGGTTACTGCCGGGCGAGAGGGTGCATCCGCAGAGCAGAACAGCAGAGAGGGCGAGGGCCCCGGACTTAACGGTCATCATAGTGAAAACTCTATTTATAAAAGAAGGTGAAAGCCCTGCTGGCGCGCTTTCACTGAAAAAGCATGAGGGCTAATGGCTACGGGCTTTAGTGGCCGGAGTGATTATCGGACTGCAAGGGCTCTCGGGTCGGGGTGCCGCTGCTGCAAAGCATTATTCATCAATACGTAAATACCGAAAACGGCAAGATACAGAGCTATGGACACACTTTCTGTTGCAGCAAACTTTTCCAGTGTCAATCCCATTCCAGCCAGCGTGGCTGTGAGCAGAACCATCACCAATAAAGTCTGGCGACTCGTCAAACCGCAGCGTAATAAAATATGGTGCAGATGATCGCGGTCTGCATGGAACGGGCTTTGACGGCGGCGCAGGCGGCGGATCATAACGTTGACCATATCCATCAGCGGCAGGGCGAGAATCCAGAGTGCCGTCACCGGTGCCATGACAGCCTGGTTGCCCTGGCTCGCATTCAGGATCAGCCAGAGCATGGTAAAGCCGATAACCATACTTCCGGCATCCCCCATAAAGACCTTTGCGCCCGCCAGGCCAAAATTGCTCACTAGGTAAGGGAGCAGGGCCACGATCATCAGGAGACACCACATCGCGGGCTGCTTTGCGCCAGCAGACATGAATTTGACCATCAGCGCTGCAAATATTACGGCAGAAACCGAGCCCAGAAGACCGTCTATCCCATCTATCATATTGAAGGCGTTTATTGCCGCCCATCCGGCCAGAAGCGTTATCAGATACCCGGCCGGGCCGAGCGAAAGTTCATACTCACCCAGGACGAACCCGAAGGTATTGAGGTACACATCATCTAAGATGATAACAATAACTGCTGAGGCCTGAGCCAGGATCCTCGTCATGACCGGAAGATCGTAATAATCATCTGCAATACCTACTGCAAGCAATATAGATATAGCGGCTATATATGCAGTCAGATTTGAGTTGGTAAAAGGAGCGATATCAGGTTGCAGGAAATAGAATATTACGATACCGCAATATAATGAGATGCCGCCAACTAAAGGAATGTTACCGCTGTGCTGTTTTCGGCCCCCGGGTTTATCCACTAAGCTGTATTTTCTGGCCAAAGGGTAAGCGATGATTAAGGCCGTCATTGCTATAAAAAATATGCTGATAGCATCACACATGGCTGCTCCTGTGACTTTTTTCTCCACGCTACCGCCCATGGTGAACAGGGGGCATGCCCTGTGCCATTCAAATAGATCATTTAACTTAAAATTCCCACATTTCATTGATTCCGACGCGAGAGTATCTGGCGATGAAATTAACCTGCATAGTATATTTTCCAGACTGTGTTTTTTTAAAACACAATAAGCCATCATAAATGCCCGCAAGAGCAGGCGTTGTTCATGAGCTATAAATTTTGTTATTGCATGATGATAGATCCGCTCATGGTGGCTTTTGTAATCTTTGCCCCACGCTACCGCCCATGGCGAACAGGGATCATGCCCTGTGCCATTCAAATGAATCATTTAAATTGAAACTCCAACGTTTCATTGACTCCGAAACGAGAGTGTCCGGTGAATAAACGAATTGGCATAGTATATTTTCCTGATCGGAAGTTTTAAAACATGATAAGTTGCCATTAAATGCTGCAAAGGAAAGGATTAATTACCAGTAATTCACTCAGTTTTATAATTGGTGTAATTTCTGTGCGCAATTCTTCTTTTTTAATCTTCTCTAATGGGGATGTTCGATATTGAACATAATGCCGATCAATTTTTATTTAGCTGACGGTTTAAGTCAAAATAAAAAAACTAAACTGGCGGATTTTTGTAAAGCTAAGGCTTAAACGATTCAAGATGAGTGAATGTGAAACGCGTAACTTAAGAGTGGCCGAAGGTAAAAGGGGCGTACGGGTGCAGGCACGTGCAAGATGACGGTGGTCTTAGCACTGTTTTCCATTTTCGACGCAAAAATCACGATGCTGGTCATCAGTGGAAGCCTGTTCACCTCAGTAGGTGGCGTTAGCGGCTATGAGTATATTGCAAAAAGGCTGATTTGAGATAATCCGGAAGCAGGCTTTCACCGTCATCTTGCTTAAAACTGTATCGTTCATTAAGTGCGTTGATAAGTGTCTTTCACAAAGACATGGACTTCATCTATCTGGCTCCGGATACCGTCTGCACATATCAGCAGCCGTTCTACCTCTATAAGAAGCACTAAGCCATGCCAGCCAGTGAACAATTCTTGAAGTAATGACAGTTCAGGTGGTGAAGGGTTACACATAGGGTGAATCCGCAGAGCTTCCTGTTTACAGCTATCAGACAGCCTTCTTAAAGTAAAAGATCGCGCATTCTTTCGCGGAGCGCCAGCCAGTAAAACCTCGTATCATTCGGCGACTTGATGTACTCGCTCTCCGCAATAGCCTGGAGCACGATATGCCCCCGCCTGACGAAACGCAATCTTGTCTGATTATTGCGCGAATGTTCGGCAGTGTAATTTCATATGGCCGCACAATTTTCTCGAGGCGGCACCGGATTTCGGAGTGGGGGATATCTGATTAAGTAAACCTCCCAGGAGTACAGCTGCTATGACTTTAGCGCGCTCAATCTGAATCTGAAGTGCAGGATGAAATCGTTGCAGTTCATAGTAAACCACGATTTGCTGAATGAACTGCGCCTGCTGCGGGAGACACTTGCCTAAGTGGAGATTAATGTGGTCACAGTATTGGTCAATCAGCTTAGCGTTGGGGTCTCACTCTTTCCTTAGCAATGTCATGAATATCAACACGCTTTAAAAGGTCAGGCTGGTGGCGTAAAGGAAATACGCAATCATTTTCTCAGTTACATCACTAATGATAATTGATTGTTTAGCGCATCCAGACACCGTGCCTTTTTATCTTTTCTTTCAGGAAAATTTATGTTCGCCGCCATGCCTCACTGATATATGTCATAGAGGAAGCCATGGCCACTCTGACTGAGTTGTTACTGACCTCTATCCTGGCTAATCGGGGAATCGAATTTATAGCATCAAAATAAAATATCTTTAGCTAAAGAAATTCATTTCCCAGCAAGTTTTTTATGCGCTGCCGGAGCATAATGTCATCATCCGGCAGCGCCTTCTGACAAGATTCGCTGTGAATACAGCACCTGCCCAATTATATTAATAACGCTCCGCTACTTTTGCTCTTTACGAAATACCTTTAACTCCTCGCGCAGTGTTGAGATTTCTTTCTGCTGTTCACGTAAAGCTTCTACAATCGGCCCTATCAGTTTTTGATAATCAACCTGCTTTAAACCGTTTTTTTCAATTACCAGTTCTGGATAAACTTTTTCCACGTCTTGCGCAATCAAGCCAATATCTTTCGCGCCGTTATCCTTCCATGTATAACTTACGCCTTTCAGTTTTAATAATTCTTTCAGTTGATTACGTAATGGCATTATGTTGTCTTTCAATTTCTCATCACTAAATGGACAACACGTCTCTCCAAGAGAAGGGATTTGAGTGCACTCATAATTGCCGCACATTTCAGCTTCCGTAGTCGTTGTTGCTAATGCTGAATTGGTAATAAAACCGGTAGTAACAGTTGCGGTGAAGGCCATTATTGCATAGGTAACTGCTTTTTTGGACATAATATTATCCTTAGTTTTCAGGTTCATAGGGAGGTTTAAAAATTACTAAGTTAATAACGTTTCTCATGTTACATCAATGGCTAAGTTAGCAACATCCTGTTAACTTTTAAAGTGATAATAGATTGCTTTTTTGCATTCAATTAGCGAGATAGGCGAAATTTTCTCTTATTTTTCTGGATTTACGACTTGTTTGCTTATGTGCAAAAAATCTTGTACCGATTTAAGCAGCCACCAGGCTGCGTAAAATGATCACCCATAGCATTCACAAAGATAAAATTAGCAAGCTAATAATTTTAACTTTATGATTTTCTGCATCTCGAATCCTGGTGACAACAGTCATCTGTCATTTCGCCACTATTCTGCTATACCTTTCCGACAAGTTGATAGACTTTTTATTCTATTTTTTCTGAAATAATTACTCTCCTTTAGAGGCCTGATAACCAGTGTAGGGATTAATATCCATATGGAACTGTCCATAGCAACATTCCGGCGGGCAATACGCACCGTTGTACATATTCCGGCTGGTTTCCTGATAAAGTGTAATAGCTGTAAAGCTTTTGTTCAGGGTCTTTTGAGTTGCTTCAGCATTAAAACCCCTCCAGATGATGAGTTTGTAACCGGGTATAACTTCTCTCTCGGACCGGTAATATGACTTATGCTTTCACGTTATTTGCTGCTCATCTTTTCTTATTACAGCGAGAACGCTGAGGACTAAATTATTACGTTGAGCGCCATCAACTGACACATCAGTGCGCAAATATGCTCGAACCGCTGCCGTTATCTGTAACCTCAGCGCAATGATTACATGCTTTCAGTATTATAAACAGTGAGTGAACCACTTAATTCAGCGGCCCAGTGATGAACGCGCTGCAAAGCATTTTAGGACGTCACTGAGCTTGTCGTTACGATCAAGCTTAAGCTTAGTAGTCAAGCTGCGGGCATGATTATGCCGCGGGTTTTATGTATTTTACGTTTTTTATCGTGGGGACCGATGCTATGGACGGCGTTACTCATTCCGTTTGAGTGTTCTGTTATTTGGAACATCTATTGAGGGGAGACTTCATTTCCACATGGCATGAGCAGCTATTTTATCTTAAAAGCTGAGCTGTAACTTTATGTAAACCAGCTAATGTTGTATTCCGCCGGTAATAGTTCACAAACTATGCAGACAGCTCTATGCATCGCATGTGCAATGACCTCATACTTGCCCTGCATAATACTTTCGTAACTAACGGCTGTGTTCTCGTAGAAGAGTACTTTGTGCAAGAAAAACATGAGCTTCTGGTAAGCGTGCAGGGCGGTGATTTAGTTACATCATACAATTATTATTTATTTTATAGCACTTTCAAACACCGTGCCTTTTTATTTTTTCTTTCAGGAAAATTTATGTTCACCGCCATGCCTCACTGGTATATGTCATAGAGGGAGCCATGGCCACTCTGGCCGGGTTTTTACTGACCACCATCCTGGCTGATGGCATTAACTTTAGACTGAAAAATTGGTCAAATCCTGTCCGGAAATAGTAAAATCGGCACTTGAGGGCACTCAGATTTGGTACATCATTGATGAAGCCTATTCGGTTGCGCTGGCCGAGTTGGTTAATGCTCAGAAAAAACGGCCTCTGGCAGCATTCCGGGGCGATTGAACAAATTTATCGTCTGACGGGTAAAATTTTCGGGCGGGCAGTCACGGTCGTTATTCGGGTCAGTTCAATCTGAAATACTGCCAGGAGCCAGGCGTACACTCATGTTTCAGCTCGATACAGCTTATTTTACACCAAAGTTATCAGCCGTGTGCGTGGCTCCCGACACTCAGAACTGGATTATTGTCTGCCATGAAGTCAGTGAAAAAGCGTCGGCAGCTTTGGCATGCTGACTTTGTACAGCCTCATCTCTTCGACCAGCCGGCCCTGAAGCGTCTGGTGAGCACGCTCAACATGAGCCCGGGGCATAGCTGGTATTAGTGCTGGTTCTAATAATGTTCATCTCGTTCATCATGCGCCCGAATTGCATCTGGCCGTCACCGCCAGCCGTATTTTTGTTGTTAATTCGAAAAATGCCAGCCTTGTCGCTGACAGAATGTCAGCGACAAGGCTGCTCCAGATAGTCGCGTGTAGTATCAAAATAGGTGAACGTGGACAAGGATTTTCAAAATGGATGCACCAGGCGACTCTTCATGCGGCAGAAGCCTAAGGTTCACGGCCATGACCCCAAAAAACTGAGATTCCTGCCGCCCCGGCATAGCTTTGCTAGACTTTTGTGTGAACCTGACAGCGCACGCTCAGGTCTGCCCCTCCCTGGTTACCGTTTCATATGTCTATGCATTATGCCCGGTATTATTTCTTTTTCAGGAGCAATCCATGAGTATATCTCTGTTCAGCGGCACTCCCACGGTCATTGGTCACGACAACCGCGGCCTGACCGTACGCGATATCGTGTATCATCGGCACCCCGGCTCACCGGAAGCCACTGATGAGCGCATCACCCGTCATAGGTATGACGGCCGTGGCTTCCTGACACAGAGCGTCGATTCGCGTCTGCATGAAAGAGGGCTGGCCAACTTCAGTTCCGTGACGGACGCGGCTGGCCGCGTCCTGCGCGCCAGAGGCGCAGACAACGGAACTATTGTGATGCTTAACGACGCCGCCGGCCGGGCTTTTATGACCGTTAGTAATATCCTCACCACTGAGGACGACACGGAAGACCTGAGTCAGGCGGTGACACGCAACTGGCAGCATGAGGAGGGTTATCTGCCCGGACGGCCGCTGAGCGTCACGGAACAGGTCACAGGTGGCGCTGCCCGTATCACGGCACGCTTCGTGTACGCAGGCGATACTGAAGCGGAGAAAAAACTGAATCTGGCTGGCCAGTGCGTCAGTCATTACGACACGGCCGGTCTGATGCAGACCAGCAGTTTTGCCCTTACCGGCGCGCCGCTCTCCGTCACCCGCCGCCTGCTGAAGTACGCGGACAATCCTGACGTTATGACTGACTGGCATGGAATGGACGCGCCGGCCTGGAACGACCTGCTGGATAGTGAATCTCAAGCCACTCTGACCATCGCCGACGCCACCGGGGCGGTGCTGGCCACCACCGACGCACGGGGCAACCTGCAGCGCGTGGCGTACGACGTGGCGGGCCTGCTGTCGGGCAGCTGGCTGACCGTTAAGGGCGGCAAAGAACAGGTTATCGTCGCCTCCCTGACGTACTCGGCCGCCGGGCAGAAGCTGCGCGAGGCGCACGGCAACGGCGTGGTGACCTCGTACGCGTATGAGGTGCAGACGCAGCGCCTGACCTGTATTAAAACGGCACGCCCCGCCGGGCACGCATCCGGTGCGAAGGTGCTGCAGGACCTGCGCTATGAGTACGACCCGGTGGGCAACGTGCTCAGCGTCCGCAACGACGCCGAAGAGACCCGCTTCTGGCGCAACCAGAAAGTGGTGACGGAGAACACGTACGCCTACGACAGCCTGTACCAGCTGGTCCGCGCCACCGGGCGCGAGATGGCCGGTGCCGGCCTGCAGGGCAGCAGCTTACCGCCCGCTACCGTTCCCCTTCTCACCGACAATTCAGCATATACAAACTACACCCGTGTTTATAGCTACGATACTGACGATAATCTGACGCAGGTTCGCCATTCTCCAGCAACGGGCAGCGGTTACACGACAAAAATTACCGTCTCAGATAAAAGCAACCGGGGCGTGCTGAGTACGCTCACCGAAAACGCCGCGGACGTGCATGCGCTGTTCACGGCGGGCGGGCAGCAGAGGCAGCTGCAGCCGGGACAGAGTCTTGTCTGGACACCGCGCAACGAGCTGCTGAAGGTAGTGCCGGTGGTGCGCGACGGCGGCACAGATGACGGGGAGAATTACCGGTACGACGGTGACAGCCAGCGTATCCTGAAGGTCAGCGTGCAGAAAACCGGAGCCGGCACGAAGACGCAGCGGGTACTGTACCTGCCGGGACTGGAGCTGCGAACCACGGCCAGCATAAACAGGGAAACTGAGAGCCTTCAGGTGATTACGGTGGGTAAAGCGGGACGGGCGCTGGTACGCGTGCTGCACTGGACGTCAGGCGGGCCGGGGGAAATCACTGACTACCAGCCACGTTACAGCTACGTTGGCATGTTGGGTAACTGTGGGCTGGAGCTGGATGCTGACGGCAATATTATCAGCATGGAGGAGTACTATCCGTATGGCGGGACAGCCATCCTGACAGCACGCAGCCAAACAGAAGTGGATTATAAAACCATCCGTTATTCAGGCAAGGAGCGTGATGCGACGGGACTGTATTATTACGGCTATCGATACTACCTGCCGTGGGTGGGCAGGTGGCTTAGTGCAGATCCGGCGGGCACGGTGGACGGGCTCAACCTGTTCAGAATGTGCAGGAATAACCCCGTACCAATGCTGGACAAAGATGGGTGTGCTCCAGAGTATAATCCACGAAAAGACTTTAGTAAGTTGGAAGAAAAAATGAAAAGTGAGTCTCCTGAAGTACAGCGTAAAGCAATACTAGGCATGGCGTTGACCAGTTATCTTCTTGAGTTTGAAATAGATGCCAAGCTAGGTGGAAGTCTAGTTGCCAGGCTATACGGAGCAGCGCGTGCCCCCAAAGATATTGATATTGACATTGGAAATCGTGATGGCTCACCCATCAGTGTAAGTAAATACAAGTCAAAAATAAAAGGCTTGGAAAATAAGTATATAAGCTTGCCCGACAGTTTGATAAAAATAGAGTCTGTTGCAGAGAAATCTGGAGTTCTACATATTAAACATAGGATGATAGTCAACGAAACTTCACTATATATCGACCCTTTTGAAGAGGAAGATCAGGAAAATGTCGATATAAAATTATTCTCGAATTCACCTGTACATGAAGAAATTGTGGATATTGGAACTTATAATATATTTGAAGTTGCAGGTTTAGTTCTCGGTTCGGATCCCACTCCGCATGTGAAGCCAGAATTGCTGATTGCGGGTTTTCTCTCGAGAATGGATGTCGATAAAAATGATTCTGAACAGTCTCTCGCTCTGATCAGGCATCTTTCCTCAGAAGGAAGGAGCAACACCGAGATTGAAGAAAGGGTACTATCGCATGTTAACCAGAATCATTCAAATTTCAATAAGTTGAGTGGAAGGTTGAAAAGCGTTCTTTCGCATTAACGGTGGCAAGTCAGTAAAATTTGCACTGCCTGTTCTTCAGGCAGTCAATCAATTTCTTTATTCTAACCTGCTTGGTCCCCCCGACGCGATGCAGAATCGCTGCACAATCTAGCATGAAGAGAGTTCGCTAAATGCGATCAATTTCTCTCAGCGCTTTGGTCAGCCCTTTTGTTTGGGATAACTAGAAAACTTTTTTAACATCAGGGATGCTGTCACTGCTCCCTGCTTTATTGAGGTTACCAGATGCAGCACTCCACGCCAGTGAATTTCGATCTCTTTCAGGTTCAGGCTGCTTGTTGATATCAGTGACTGAAGTACCGGGTATTGGTACGCTTTCCCTTTGATAAATAGTTCCCGGCTGCACATATTTCTCACGGCGTCCCGGGGGGGTATTTGCCAGCCAGTCCTCCTGTCAGGAGTGTTTTTCGCTGCGGTAACGCTGTGGATTGTAACGATTAAGATAGTTCCATAGCCATACGTTGTCCTGCAGCGCTGTCTCCGGTTTATGAACTGATACAGGGTTTCATGCGCCTCTTTGACGGTCCAGAGCGGATAAACTACTTTACCTTTGGACCGTACCGACGTCCGGGTGCCATCCTTGCCTGCCGGTGTATGCGTCAACCAGTCAACCTTCAGGAGCTGCATCACATTCTGGAATACATGGCTTTTGATCACAGGTCCATTATCGATGGTACAGCTTTTTCCGACGGTCCTGCAAAGGAAATTCAGACCTGACCTTTGGTGTCAGTTCGCAGTTTCGGCGCGGCAATCAGTTCACAATAATGTTCCAGTTCAGACGAGGAGAGTATCCGTAGCAGATCATGATAGCGGCGGTGAGCTTTGCGTGGCATGAGGACAAAGCGAAGGGCATGGCAGACCGTCGTGGCTGAAATGCGCGGCAGCGGCAATCTGAGTGGTGCGTTCAGCAATTTTTGGCGGCAGGCGATCCTGCAGGTCATTAATGCTGTGGGCCAGTCGATCCAGGCGTGTCACCATCAACGAGACGCAGGAGCTGCAAGTCGCTACTTCCGGTCCGGCTGCTTTCGCTGGCTTTTTCTGCATGAATGATTTCACGCACGGCAGCGCGGAGAATTCGCGTCTGCAGGAGAGATCCTGGTCACTTGGTGAAACGCGTGCATAGTCATAAAATGCCATGTTGCTAAAAGTGTCTCTTTAGGCTTCAAATGAGAAAGACTCAACATGCAGATGAGGAAAAAACAACCCAAATGAGACAGAAAAACTGTCTCACAGGGTTGCCGGTATTGAGTAGACTCATAAATGCCGATCAAGTTCAGCAAGCTAATATCTTATTGTCATTCACTAATTATTTTTAATGTTTATCCTTTTTAAAGGTAACTAATCATCAATATACTATGTGATAATAAAATTAAATTTTTAATTCCATCATAATGATGCACGCCTTTTTCCTGATAAGCTAGCCCAGTTTCCATCTCCATTCATTCCTCTTGACCACCCCCCTAATGCTCCTGAAGCTCTTTGCCCAAATATTTCAGGCGAAGCTAAAAATTTTGATGGTTGTAAACGTGCACTCAGGCCGGATGCCTGAACCCAGGAATCAATCATACCGGGACCAGAGACAAACATTGTTATTTCACGACGAACCATCGGTATAAATCTTTTTAGTCTCCACATAACATCATCAACAGAAACCCGGTTATAGGGTGATGACTGGAGTTTTTTACTGAGCCAGTCTTTTCCTGCTGCTCGGCCAATCCCCATGTCATATAATTTTCCATTATAAGGAGCTGTGGCATACGATATCATTCTGTCGAGACTGGCTGAATTTTCACTGGCAACTATTACTGCATTTGAAACTCTCGGATTCCTCTGCCATAATTCGTAATGGATGAGGAGGTCGGATGGCCCAGTACTGCTTACCCTTTGGGATGTTATTTTCCCTAAACTACTCTTTAACATCACATCGACATCCATATAAATTCCACCGCCTGCTTTTTTTAGAACTGCTAATCTCATGAGGTCAGAAGCAGCTGCATAGTTTGCATAAGGGGTATTCCGTGATTCACGAGCTATAGCTGAACTCAATACGTGAGGAAGTTCTGGCGGTGTCTGGATACTTATTTTGTTTAATAATTCCTTGCTGTAACCTCTCTCAATTAGATTATTCTTTAGTTTGTCAGGAGAATCACTCCAGAGATTTACCTTATAACTTGGGTTATTTGATTTGAAATGTATCATATTGCTTATTGCATTAGCCGGGATCTCAGCATTACCCAACCAAATATAATGAGCGATCTCAGGATACATACCATCTACATCCCTGAATATTATAGGATTATTCCGCACCATCCTGAACAGGTTCAGCCCGTCCACGGTACCTGCCGGGTCGGAGCTCAGCCACCGGCCCGCCCACGGCTGGTAGTACCGGTACCCGTAGTAGTACAGCCCCGTCGCGTCA
>Ga0105250_10000481_pt1 | contig 28079 bp, 25 predicted proteins | sample KBSS54metaG_FD_80425 | JGI IMG/M metagenome (GOLD analysis project Ga0105250, IMG submission 80425) | Switchgrass rhizosphere microbial communities from Kellogg Biological Station, Michigan, USA - KBS S5-4 metaG | ecosystem: Host-associated > Plants > Roots > Rhizosphere > Soil | place...
CCCAGGAAAGTTCCTGCTAATCCACTGAAACAGGCTGAAGAAGGGTTGTGGCAAACATTTTAATTTAGCGTTATTAAATGCCCGTTTGCCTTTGCCGTAGCCATACACGCCCGAAGAGATCGGCCACAGGATAACTTGTGCGCTATTTGTTCAGGGCGTGATACGATGAACTTCATTCATTGAAATGGCTAATCATCATGTCCCTCTTAGATTACGCAATGAAGCGCTTCGGTAATGCGGCAAATAGCTCGGTGACATGTCCTATTTGTGGAAGCAAATCTTCACATCCAGCAAATAAAATCCGTCAGGGGCAAACATTGCTCTGTCCAAAATGTAAATCACTGTTCGTGATACCGCGATAACGCGCTGTTATGCGATAAATCCCGGTCATGAAATACTCCAGACCTGAAGTTGCCAACCATGTTTAGTTATTGATAACAGGTCGGATAAATTCAGATTCTGCAAAAAGACCTCATCATGTGAAACAACGACCAATGCCCCCTGGTAACTGCAGAGCATAATTTCCAGAGCCTGTATGGAAATTAAATCCAGATGGTTACTGGGTTCATCAAGCAGCAAGAGTTGTGGGATTGGGTCAGCATACAGCACACAAGCCAACGCCGCTTTCAGGCGTTCACCCCCACTCAGCAGGCCGCTGGGGATCTGGATTTTGTCAGCATCAAGGCCGAGCTGCGCCAGCCGCATGCGTAAATCCGCTTCACCAGCAGTGCGGTTGGCGAGCTGGATCTGTTCCAGAACAGTGCATTGTGGGTCAAGGCTCGTGAGGTGCTGATCGAGCCACGCGTAACTGCGTGAGACACGAGACTCCCCGGACAATGGCTGAAGCAGACCCGCCAGCACTTTTACTAATGTCGATTTCCCACATCCGTTATCTCCGACAACGCCGATGCGCTGCTGGGCGGTTATCGTCAGATTCAGAGGAGCAGGGAAGTTAGCCATATAGGGAAGTTGCACATCTTTGAGTTCAGCAACCATGCGTCTGCCAGGTGAATTCACTGCCAGGGAATGCACCACAATCGCCGAGTTTTCCTCTACCTGAGTTGCCGCTTCATGTACCCGTTTATCGAGTAGCGCCTGGGCGGCGAGATGTTGCTGGTTTAATTTCCCTGCTGATGCTTCACTGCGTTGTTTTTGCCCGCCCAGTAAAATTTTGGCCTGGTTGGCTTCGCGTCCTTGTCGGTTTCCCCTGGATTGCCGCTTCTCAAGCCGTTGCTTCTGCTCACGAAGCGCTTTTTGTTCGCGCTGGCGCTCACGTTTGCGTTGTTCAAGTAGTTGCAGAGCATTTTGCGTTTCTAGCGCCTTAAGCTGCGCGTAAAAAGAGTAGTTTCCGCCGTAGTTACTCAAACCCAGTGATGACAATTCCACAATTCGCTGCATTGACTCCAGCAGTTGCCGATCGTGGCTTACGACCAACATCCCACCCTGCCAGCGTTGTAACTGGTTAATCAGCGCCCGCCGCCAGGTGCTGTCGATATGGTTGCTTGGCTCATCAAGGATTAAAAAATCAGCCTCCGACAGCCAGGCACCAGCCAGCGAAACGCGCATCGCTTCACCACCACTTAACAGGCTGACAGGCGTGGAGGCGTCAAGATGCCCGAGCCCACATCTTTCAAGTTCAAACTGTAATTGCTGACGGATATCCCAGCGCTGGCCAACAAGATCAAAATCGGACGTAGACACGCTGCCTATTTCGATGCGTTTCAGTGCGTCAATCGTTGCCTGCACACCGGCAAGATCCGCAACGGTAGACTCCGGCGGATAGACAATCTGCTGTGCCAGATACCAGGCGGTACCGGAACGTGTGCAGCGCCCGGATGACGGTGGAATTTGCCCTGCTAAAATCTGCGAGAGCACACTTTTACCCACGCCATTTCGCCCAACAAGGCCGGTATGACGGGTGTCAAAAGTTTCAGTGAGTTGCGTGAACAGCGGGGTGCCGTCAGGTAAGGTGAATTCGACGCTTTCCAGCGCGATATAAGTATTCGTCATGGTGTACTCCATAGATGCCAGAAACTGACCCGAACAGGCGGGGCAACTCAATTGGCCGTCAGACAGACGGCAGCATCAATGGCGCATTGGCGTAATACCTATAGAGAAGAAATGAAGTAAATTATTTTAGATACGATGTATTGAAAGTAAAGGGCAGTATGAATTTTGCGCACAAATAGTTTACCGGAAAGGTGACTAACAACCGGTCGTCATGACGACCGGGAAACACTATTTTTTCATGCTCTCGTTCATAATGGCGGTCACTTGCTTGAGCGTCTGCGCCGCATCTTTAACACCTTTTGCTTCCTGTGTTTTCACCCAGTTTTCTTGTACCTGTTGATACTGCGTGATCACTTTCCAGCTTGCCACTTCCTGCGGCGTCAGCGTACGGATAGTCACGCCATCGTTTGGTGCTGAAAAATGCCACTGGGTAACATTCAATATTATTGATTCCCTTTGTAAAACGAGGAAATCATATTCAGCAGGTTGATAGATCCGAGGTTTGTACCAGGCTTAGCTGATTCACACCGATTCTGAATTAGGTCATGCTTATGAACGCAGAAATTAAGGGGGGGATTGATATTGCCATCAAAGTCCCCTCACATCAGTATCAACAGACGCTTGATTTTTATCGTCATACTCTTGGACTCCCTGAAATCACAGACAAATTACCGGCCACCGGCTTCGTACTTGGCCCAAATCGATTGTGGATCGATGAAGCGCCAGGTTTGAGCCAGGCCGAAGTGTGGCTCGAACTGTTTACTCCTGATTTCAACCTGGCGCAGCAGCATATACAAGAACATGGGGTAGTTCGTTGTGACAGTGTCGAACTCTTACCCGAGGGTTTTAAAGGGGGGTGGATAATGAATCCATGCAATATTGTGCATATGTTAAGGGAGCCAGAAGCCTGGTAAAATATGTGTATCCGGAGCAAAATTCGGCTGCCCTGGATTCTGCCGCTACAGCGTTATTTTTCCGGAATAGTTTCTGACCCATTGATGCAGCACTCATCTTGTAAGTACTCAATAATGCTTGCAAGAACATCGTACTGTGCGACACACATCAGTGTCCGACTTTCCCGATTTTGTTGCAGCAGACCCACAGATACCAGCGCTGAAATATGATGGCTAAGCGTCGACCCCGGTATCTCTAACTGTTTCTGTAGTTCACCTACGGGTAATCCCTGACTGCCAGCTTTGACCAGATGTTTGAAAATAAACAGACGTGTAGGGTGCCCCAACTCTTTCAATGCTTTAGCGACCATTTCCAGTTGCATAATCTCACCTCCCGATAACTGATATTTCGATAATACCAGAAATATCTTTTGCCCCACAAATCACTTCGAATATACTAGAAATATAGTTTTTTAATTTGTGAGGAGATGAAGATGAGTAATGGATTAACAATGCTGTCCGATGCGTCAAAGATGTTCCTTTTTTTGGCCGCCGAGTTGTCGCTGTTGTTTCTGGTGATTAGCCTGGGCGTCAATTTACTACGGCAGAAGATTCCAGATAGCAAAATTCAGGCAATGCTGGGGGCACGCAAGGGCAGAGGCTATGTCATTGCGGCTTTGCTCGGGGCGATCACCCCATTTTGTAGCTGTTCGACGATTCCCATGTTACGTGGGTTGCTGTCAGCCAGAGCTGGCTTTGGTCCGACGCTGACCTTCCTGTTTGTCTCGCCGCTGCTCAACCCGATTATTGTTGGCTTGATGTGGGCGACTTTCGGGCTGAAAATCACTCTGCTCTATATTGTTATCGCCACTGTCGTATCAGTGCTGTCCAGTCTCATTCTGAGTCAGTTCGGTTTTGAACGGTATGTCATTAACGAGAAGCGCAAAGGAATATCTTCTCCCGTAGGCTGCTCTGCACCCATTACAAAACTTCAGGTAGCCTCATGTTGTAACAGCAACACGACACCGGTTCGGATAAACATTCAATCTATTAAAACGGGTAGTTCATGCTGTGTCAGCACGCGTAGTGAGGTATCAACAGCATCAACACCAGGAGCGATGAAGCAGGCATGGCAGGAGGCGTGGAAACAGTTTAAGGAAGTCTTTCCGTATCTGCTGGCAGGGGTGCTGATTGGCGCTTTTATTTATGGTTTTGTTCCCACCGAGTGGATTGCCAGCCATGCCGGGAGCAATAACGCTTTTGCCGTCCCATTGAGTGCGATTATCGGTATTCCACTTTATATCAGAGCGGAAGCCGTGATCCCGCTGGCGTCTGTTTTAATGACTAAAGGGATGGGAACTGGCGCAGTCATGGCGCTAATTATCGGCAGTGCGGGAGCCAGCTTAACAGAGGTGATTCTGCTTAAATCTATGTTCAGAATGCCGATGATTATTGCCTTCCTGACGGTGATTTTAGGCATGGCCGTGATGATGGGGTATCTGACGCAGTTGCTTTTCTAGCGGAAAAACCAAGGGAGCAGCCTGTGCTCCCTTGATCGTATTTAGTTCTTGATCTGTTTACCTTGTGCATCAATAACTTGTTCACCATCTTCCTTAGTGAACGCGCCGCGTTGCGCATCAGGCAAAATATCTAATACCACTTCGGAAGGTCTGCATAACCGTGTGCCCAGAGGGGTAACCACAATCGGTCGGTTAATCAAAATAGGGTGCTGCAACATAGAATCAATTAACTGCTCGTCACTGAAGGAATCTTCCGCCAGCCCTAATTGCTCATACGGTTCGACATTCTTACGCAACAACGCCCGCGCCGAAATCCCCATATCGGCGATCATTTTTACCAATTCCGCACGCGTGGGAGGCGTTTCCAGATACAAAATAACCGTCGGTTCAGTGCCGCTGTTACGAATTAACTCCAGCGTGTTACGGGACGTTCCACAACCGGGATTATGATAAATAGTCACATTGCTCATGGTGATGATCTCTTGTTAAAACAAAAAATTACAGTGCTACTGACAACCGCAGGGCTAATGCCGCCAGCGTGACGAATAACACAGGGATAGTCATGACAATGCCCACCCGGAAGTAATATCCCCAGGTAATCGTCATATTTTTCTGTGCCAATACATGCAGCCACAGCAACGTTGCCAGACTGCCGATTGGGGTAATTTTAGGGCCAAGATCGCTGCCTATTACGTTGGCATAAATCATCGCTTCTTTGATGACACCGGTGGCAGTGCTGCCATCTATCGACAGCGCGCCGATCAGAACAGTCGGCATATTGTTCATCACCGACGACAGGAATGCCGTCAGGAACCCGGTGCCCAATGTCGCCGCCCACAAGCCATGTTCTGCCAGTTGGTTGAGCAGGGAAGAAAGGTAGTGGGTCAGACCCGCATTGCGCAGACCATAAACCACCAGATACATCCCCAGCGAGAAGACAACAATTTGCCACGGTGCGCCACGCAGTACCTTGCCGGTATTAATGGCATGGCCTTTTTTCGCCACCATAAACAAAATTAGCGCGCCAACGGCAGCGACCAGGCTGACCGGTACCCCGAGTGGCTCCAGAGCAAAGAACCCCACCAACAGCAGCACCAGAACCAGCCAGCCGGTTTTAAAGGTGTTGATATCGCGGATTGCCGCTTTCGGCTCTTTTAACAGTGAAATGTCGTATACGGCGGGGATATCTTTGCGGAAAAACAAGTGCAGCATCACCAGCGTGGTTGCAATGGCCGCCAGGTTAACCGGCACCATCACCGCGGCATATTCTGCGAATCCGAGGTTAAAGAAATCAGCCGAGACAATATTCACCAGATTCGAAACAATAAGAGGCAGGCTGGCCGTATCGGCGATAAATCCTGCGGCCATCACAAAAGCTAGCGTTGCCCCTGGGCTGAAACCCAGCGCCAGAAGCATCGCAATCACGATAGGCGTCAGGATCAGTGCAGCACCGTCATTCGCAAACAGTGCTGCCACCATTGCGCCTAACAGGACAATCCAGGTAAACAGCAACCGACCACGGCCATTGCCCCAACGAGCCACATGCAGAGCAGCCCATTCAAAGAAACCTGACTCATCTAGCAGAAGGCTGATAATGATAACCGCGATAAAGGTAGCGGTCGCATTCCAGACAATCTGCCAGACCACCGGAATATCACTCAGTTGAACAACACCTGTCAGAAGCGCAAGGACTGCGCCAAGCGAGGCACTCCAGCCAATACCCAACCCACGAGGTTGCCAGATAACCAAAACGAGAGTGAGTAAAAAAATTGCACCGGCCAATAACATTATGAACTCCATTCATATTTGATTAGGCGTATGTATCCTCTGTTCCTCAACATGAGGCAGTCAAAGTATTCTTGAGTTTATTGCGTATGTTCTCGCGTTCGCAGTTCCAGGCGGAGTCAATAATCGCGGCAGCCCAGGCAGGTATATGTGGCGACAAACGATAGTGAACCCATTTTCCTTCACGGCGGTCGGTTACCAGTTCCGCCTCACGTAACAAAGCCATATGACGGGATATTTTGGGTTGGGATTCAGCCGTGGCTGCACAAATATCGCAGACACATAACTCGCCATACTCCCTTAGCAGCATCACGATAGTTGAACGAGTTTCATCGGCAAGCAGTTTAAAAAGCTGAACAGGCTGTAGCATTTTTAACCTCAATATGAATTGACAATACATATGTTAATTCATATATGATTGGTTTTAAAGTACAGCTTTAAAAACGGAGAATTTTTCATGACTCACTTACCCGCAATTGACCGAGGCTCTTTTGATGAAGCAATTGCCAGCAAACTTCAGAGCGATAACCAGGAAGCTCCACGCATTTTGATTCTTTATGGTTCTGTGCGGGCGCGTTCTTACAGCCGCTTTGCCGCCGAAGAGGCAGGGCGCTTGCTGAGTGAAATGGGGGCTGAAGTAAAAATTTTTAACCCTTCAGGATTACCATTGCCTGATGACGCACCGGATACTCATCCTAAAGTGCTGGAATTACGAGAACTGGTCAGGTGGTGTGATGGCATGGTCTGGAGTTCCCCGGAAAGACACGGCGCCATGAGTTCTGTTATGAAGGCGCAGATAGACTGGATACCGTTGAGTGAAGGAGCAGTGCGGCCATCTCAGGGTAAAACACTGGCCGTGATGCAGGTTTGCGGCGGGTCGCAATCATTTAATACTGTAAACCAGATGCGCGTGCTTGGTCGCTGGATGCGGATGTTCACTATTCCAAATCAGTCATCAGTACCGAAGGCATGGCAAGAATTTGATGATGAAGGGCGAATGAAACCGTCTGCCTGGTATGACCGGATTGTAGATGTCACTGAAGAGCTGTTCAAAATCACTCTCATCCTAAAAGGGCACACCGGATATCTTTCTGACCGTTACAGCGAAAGAAAAGAGAGCCATCAGGAACTGTCGAAGAGGGTTAACCAGACGAAAATCTGACAGGCCAAACTTCCTACGTTAAAGCAGTTGTCACCCTCCTGGAAAAAATACCAAAAGGGTGACAGTACTGAAATTCAAAATTAAACCGTAGTATTAGTAACCACTTTTTAATCTATGTTGAATATAAGTACGATTAGCGATTATCAAATGTATCATTTGAATAATCGTTTTCACCGGCGATCGAGACAGTGACATCATTAAATTGCAGGCCATTCACGGCAACGATGCGGCCGAATTCTTTTGCTTCGATGCTGCACTGACTGAAGCGAATATTCTCCATCGGTTTTTCCGGGAACGCGACGAGATCAAATGCCCTTGCAGGTAATTTGTAATCTGGATCTAATGTGGCTTTAACATTAGAGATGCTGATATTTCTCACCTTGGTCATTTGCATGTTTTCAGGGATTTGCAATGCCACGGCCTGCCACATTTCAGGTAACTGGTCGATATTTTCAAACAGTTTTCTGTTATATGAGTTATGCCAGTCCATTATCCATGAGAATGGGAACTGAACGTTCTTCATATGTAGATTTTCCACCACCACATCTTCAATGAAACCACCGCGTTCTTTGGATGATTTCATTCGGAATCCGCAATCAGAGTCTTCAAATTCGATGTCATGAATATGAATGCCGCGAAGACCGCCACTGACTTCACTACCCAGCGTGATACCGTAGCCTGACTTAATCTTACAATTATCGATTTCAATGTTTTCAGAAATTTTACCGACACGGTAACCATCACCATCGCGTCCGGATTTAATCACGATGCAATCATCACCACACGAGGCTACGCACTCTGTGACACGAACATTTGTCGATGAATCAATGTCAATTCCGTCAGTGCTTGGCCCATGGTTATCACCAATTTTTACATTACGAACCAATACGTTATTCGCATAGGTGATTTGCAAGTTCCAAAAACCAGCTCTCTCAAATGTGATATCAGAAATCTTGATGTTTTCAGCCTCGTAAATCAGGCAGGAGCGAGGGCGCTTCACCAGATAATCGGCAATCCAACGCAGACCTTTCTTGTCATAGTCGACGCGTAAACCGCTGTTTTTATCAGCACCACAATAAATATCCCACCAGTGTTGGCCTTGCCCATCAATTAAACCATTGCCTGAAATTTCAACATTATTGGCTGAGATAGCATTTAAAATGGCTGCTGGCCACGGCATTTCAACACCGGCCACTCGGGTTTCGATTTCTGGATAATCTGCCAGATCTTTAGAGCCCAGCAGAGTGGCACCATCCTCAAATTTTAATTTGCTGCCTTCTTTTAAAAAGAGTGCACCAACCAGATAAACCCCTTTTGAAATAAATACTGCTTTGCCTTGTGCTGCACCCAGGTCGATTGCTTGTTGAATAGCATGGGTATCTTTTTCAACCCCGTTACCCGTTGCACCAAAGTCTTTAATATCAAGTTGTGTTGTCATGCTAAAAATCTCTTTATGGTTTTTACGATTAAATGCCGTTGATCTTGTTCAAAGTTTTTTCCATATCCAGTGTTGTTTTCTTATTCAATGGATAGAAATAAATCAATATGACAGCTGAGGCAAATAAGCAGAATGCAGGCAGAAGGTTAGCCATGGTATAAATGCTTTCTTGTACTTCGAGGCTTTGTACTGTTCCACCCGTCGAAGAAGACTGGTAGTTAATTAATGCCAACATGAAGCCGGCAATCCCACCCGCACAAGCTTGTCCGATCTTTCTGGCGAAGAAGTTCACTCCGTAAACGGTACCGTCTTCACGCGTTCCAGTCACATACTGATGATAGTCACAGACATCAGTCATAAATGCCCAGATCATCAAGTTGAACAGGCCAGCGCCCAAGGTTGCCAGGAACAGGAAGACCAAATAGATCTTAGGATCTGTTATGTGGCAAAAATACATAATCAAATACATGGCAACGGAGAACATCAGTGCACAAACGCTGGCTTCTTTCTTGCCAAAACGGCGGGTCAAGAATGATGCAGAAGGTGCCAGTAAAACCAGAGAACCAAAGGTGAACAAGAGGGCGATGGACATGGCCTGTTTATCATGGAAGTAATCGTTAAACAGATAAGTCATGTTGGTTCCGGATAACCCCTGGTTGATCACAATAAGCAGGTCAACCACCACCAGAACGATCAGCGCTTTATTTTTCAGCAGACCTTTCAGCAGCTGTGAAAGGGCCATACTCTCTTTCGCTTCTACACGCACACGCTCTGTGGTTAATTTGCATGTCAGTGTCAGGAAGATGAATGCCAGGCATGCACAGCCAATGGCTATCCAGAAGAAATGCTGTCCAGAAATCACCTGGCTGCCGTCAACCATCGTTTTGTACATCAGGATTGGGATAAAGAACCCTGTTGCGCCGCCACCGATTGCCGAACCCACGCTTCTGTAGGTAGAAAGGGACACGCGATCATCCGGGCTAGAGCTGATAGCCGCAGACATTGCGCCATAAGGAATGTTGATGGTCGATAACAGCGCGCCGTATAAAAAATACGAAACGCAGATATAAATGATTTTACCTGTATAGGATAACTCTTGCGCAAACGGCAGGAATAATACGATTGCAATGGCACAGAATGGATACTTCATTCTGCGAATCCATGGGTTAAAACGACCTGTTGCTGTCAATTTTGACGTGTCACACATGCGACCGACCGTCACGTCAACAAAAGCGTCAAACAGTTTTGTGCCAAAATATAATGAACCAACGATCATCCCTGAAACACCAAGGACGTTTGTGTAATAAATCATTAAGAAGCTATTAACTAGCCCTAAAATAAAGCAGGTGCCTAAGTCACCACACATGTAACCAATTTTATCCCTCATACCAAAGGGCTTCATTGCAGCTATTCTTATTTTTTCATCATTTAAAACTTTGGTACTCATAGAGCTAACCCTCTTAATTCTCATGTAATAAAAATATTAAGAATCTATTGCGATTTTGTATACCACTTCCTATTTGTGTCATACAGGTAAGTGATGCTGAGAATAATTGGTATGACATGATTGTTTGTTGTTGGCGGTCACATAAATAAAAAACCCAAGATAATTACTCTGATAATTGTGATTTTATTCACATTGTTATTGTTTGTTTTTTAAAAGTTTATTTTTAAACTTTTTAGGAGCGTGAAAGTGGTTTACCAAATAATTTATTTTTAAATGAATTGTTTATTGTTTTTTAACAGTGGGTTATTTATTATTTTTGGATAATGGCAATTTTTTAATTCGCGAGAATTAGTAATTATTAAGCTAAATTGTCATTGTTAATAATGGAAATGAATTGATTAATCAGTATGTTATGACTTACCATGAACTCGAAATAATCACGGAATGGTAAGAGTTTTGTGAGAGGGCGGGTATTTTAAAAGATGGTGTCTGGAGAGATGTTTACCAGGTAAAATAATTGGTCCAATAACTGTGTTAAGACTCAATGCTATCTTTCAAGGAGCATGCCGAATCAACACTTTGATTGGCGTTAAGCTCTAGTTTTACGAGAATTTACTACATGAATACGATTGATATGGTGGGGTTTATCGGTGGTGCATGTACCACTGTTTCATTTATCCCTCAGGTAGTTTTGGTTCTGAAAAGTAAGTCGACAAAAGATATATCTTTAACAATGTACTCTATTTTTGTGTTTGGTATTTCTCTATGGCTAATGTACGGCATTATGTCTAATGCATTGCCAGTCATCATTCCAAACTTCATTACTTTTATCCTTGCGGGTTCAATTCTTGTCATGAAAATCAGAAATGATATTGTTACAGGAAAGAAGGCATTAAATAGTTAACCCCTGCATTCCGCAATAAAGGGCAGGGAGAACGGTTCTCCCTGCGCTCTAATCTCTCCTAATATTCCCCCACTTAGCATGTTTTTCACATCTGGCTTAGTTCCTGCCACGAATGGGCAAACAGTTCGTCTTTCTCCCGCTCAGTTTGTTTTCCGCTGTGCACCAGCCAAAGAAAATCGTAGTAGGTTGGGTAATGTTCAAGGCCGTTTAGCACCTGGCAGAAGCGATGCGCAGCAATTTCTGAAGTGGCGCACACCGTCGAATAACTGCGGAACGGACCGAGGGAGACATGACAGACTTTCTCAAGCGTTGCCCCAACAGGTTGATGCCGGTGGTGTTCCAGAAAATGGAAAAACTCGTGCGCCAGATGGATATCGATGATTTTACTGAGTGGTAGTTGCAACCCAGATTGTTCGCAGCTGCGTTGTAAACTTTCCAGCGAGGGTTGATACAACGTTACCCGCCGAATGGACTTCACTTCACTGTATTCAAACTGGGCACGGAACTGGACGGTGAAAAACAGGCCATCCCCCTGTTTAAGCTGAATGTCGATGCCATTTTCTGCATACAGATCACGGATGTTTTTTCCGTGAAACTCGCTGGCCGCTTGTTCCCCGGCAGCCAGCGCGTTGTCCAGATAATAGCGGTATTTCGCGGGCGGTATTTTGTTAAATACCGCATCATTACGAAGGTCCAGCCATGCAAGCACTCGATTGAGTTCAACAGGGGTCATGATTGCTCCTATTGCCAGGCCACGGCGATAACTGGCTGCTCTTGTTCCAGCACATCCAACTCCATCTCGATAATCGACAGCATCTGTTCTTTCGTTTGCATGCCAGTGAGATCAAGCATTTTCTCCTTCCAGAACAGGAAGGTTTTGGGGATGGTGGCATTTGCTTCGGAGTAGCGGGTATTATCATCAAGGAATTCTGCAAAGCTTGATGTCACTTCCTGGCGCGTGCACAGTAACCAGTTCGCATTCTCTTTTTTCAGCCGGACGACACCTTCACGGTCAATCATACTCAGGCAGATTTTTTTCTTTTTCATCAGGCCAAAGAAACGCTTATGTTCACTGATGTTTTCAAAAAGATGCCAGCGCCCGGTCTGACAGGCCGGTTTGGTGGTTTCGACAGGCAGATTGATCGACTCAGCTGCAATTTGTTGCAGCTGCTCAAGGGGTAGCGTTTCGTTGAGGCTCTCTTTCTGACGCAGTTCGGTCGCCCCAGTGGCAATCGCTCGCAGCACGTTTTTTTGTTTGTCTATCTCGATGTTGATATCAACAGTGGCTTCATTGGCTCCGGATTTAACAATGCGCTCCATTATTTCGGCGCGAATCTGTTTTATCTCGGCTTCTCCGGGGTTCACGACGCTTTTTTCGATCATTTCCCGCACCATCGCCATGCCCACACCAATGGTGGAAATGTAAGGCGCGTTGTTGGCATTTTTATGCTTCATGGCTGCTTTTTCAGCCATGGCTGGCACCAGCACACAACCGCTGCCACCGCCGCCCACCAGCGTAATGAAGTGCCGCTCCAGCTTGTATTCGTTGATCATTTCGTTGACCACCACCATCACTTTATCGATGGCGATATCCAGTGCCTGACGCGCAGCGTCTTCTGCCGAAACACCGAGATGGTCACCCAGCAACTGCCAGGCGATACGGGCGCTATTAATGTTCCCCGCTGCGTAGTCATCTGCCGGAACATAGCCGAGCAAGTTTGCCGCACCAGCCACTGTCAATGCGTAACGTTTGCCTTCGGCACCGTTCACTACGGCATAAGTTTGCGGGTCGCCTGGGCGCGGGCTAATAAAGGTGAGCTGCGGATTTTCACCAAATGCGGATTCAGCAATAAAGCATTCATATTCACAGCCGGCGATGTGTGCGCTGCGTGGGCCAGTCATGGTGATTTTGCCGTTTTCGACCATCATCATACTGCCGCCCGCAACCGCCAGAGTACGCACATCGAGTGAACGCAAGTAGGTGCGATGACCGCCGACCTGGGCATTTTGGATCATCACTTTGCCGTTTTTAATAACCGAGATATCGACGCTGGTTCCACCGACTTCAAAGAATATGCCGTCAGAGACTTTTTCGTACATCAGCGCTCCGGCAACCCCGGCAGCCAGGCCAGACAACATGGTGAGGATGGGGCGTTTTCGCACTTCGTCAATACTCATCACGCCACCGTCACAGCGCATGATCATCAGCTGCGAGGTAATGCCAGCCTCGATAATTGCCTGTTCGGTCATGTTGGCGGTTTCCAGCATCCGTGGGATCAGGCTGGCATTGACGACGGCAGTGCGGGTACGGGTTTTCAGACCGTACAGCTGGGTAATTTCGTGGCCACCCGTGGCACAAAGCCCCATTTCCGCCGCCACGGCCATCACCCGTAATTCGTTGGTCGGGTCATCAACACTGTAGGCTTCTGAGGCAACAATAACTTCCGCGCCTTGCTCACGCAGCGTTTCAATCGCTGCACGGATGTTGTCATCGCTGAGCTGACGGGTGTCGATATAGGTATTAAAAGTGTGCAGAAACTTACCGTCGGCCAGTGGGATATCGAGGATGTTGGCTTCTTTTTTGGCACTTTTTCCTTCAAGCCCGCTCCCCATGGCGACAATGCCCACTTTCGCGACGTCGCCTTCCAACAGGGCGTTGGTAGCCTGAGTGGTACCGTGGGCGATAAAACTGACTTCCTGTGGCGAAATCCCGTTCTCTGCCAGCACCTCATGAATAATGGTAATAATGCCGTGCGCGACCCCATTAGGATGGTGGTGTGTCGTGGGGATTTTCTTTTTCGCGATCAAGGTAAAGTTGTCGTTATCGATAACTGCAGCGTCGGTAAACGTGCCACCCACATCAATACCAATGCGATATTTTTTGTCCGTCATAACCATTCCTTAAAATCACTCCGGCCAGGACCGGAGCAGGGTATTAAAAGGCGATATAACCCGCCATCAACATGGAGACCAGCACGGCAGCCATGGCCCACGGCAAGGTCTTACGCATTATTTCGTTTACGTCGACCTTCGCGAAATCAGATGACCAGACGTTATGGGTGTTTGTCGGATCGGAAAGCCCTTGCAGCAGGGTCGCCGAGCGTAACGCCAGCATGGTTGCCAGAGGTGAAAGGCCACCGCCAAGCATCAACACGCCTAAACCGCTGCCCAGACCGTAGCTATTGAGTGGGCCTCGGTACAACGCCAGCGGGCTGAGGATCGAGAAGAACAGAATGTAAGTCAGTGGTGAGGTTGGAATAATCGTTTCAATCAATGGTTTTAAGACCATGCTGACCTGAGGCGCGGTGACCGCGTTCAGTAGAATACCGATGCCAACCATCAGACCAATGGCACCCGCCACGTTCTGAATACCTTCGACCAGGCTGCTGACAAGCACATGCGTCGGGCGTTTTGGCATGGCAAGCAGCAGACATATCACCAGGCTCAGAACGATGGCCGGGACCACTTCAATTTTGAATGCAAAGATAATCACCACCGGCACCAGCGGGGAGAGCAACGCCAGGGCATTCACTTGTTTGCGCTTACTGAGTTTTTCGGCAACTGGCATGGACCACGCTTTGCGGACGATCACATCGCGTTTCACCATCCATACCACCATCGCGATATAGATAATGGCTGCTGGAATGGCAAACATAGTTGCGTAGCGGGCCATATCGGCAATCGAAATGCCATACAGATCGTGCATCAGGGCCCAACCACTGACAGAGAACAGGCTACCTAAAGCATGGCAGGCTAACAGGACAATACAGCTGGTGAGCGGTGAAAGCCCGGCGGTGAGCAGAATCGGGATCACAATACTGCCGACCAGGATAACCATTCCTAATCCATCGCTGGAAGAGAAAATCACCGTGCCAATAATGAAAAAGACAATGGCCATCGTCAGTGGTTTATCACCGGAAAGTTCTGCGGCTTTGCGAACTAATGCCTCAGTCACGCCGACTTTTTTCAGGACTTCGCCAAACCATGCGCCAAATATCAAAGCGATAATGGTCGCGCCCAGACGCAAAGAACCCTGGGTCAGCACGTTATTCGCGATGCTAAACGTGGTTTTATCTTCACTAAACAACGGGACGCCTGCAACCAGCGGCATCAGGATCCCCATCAGCGGTAATGCCAAAATCGCCGGCATTTTGCGGGTCATCATCAACCCGGAGAAAACCACAAAAATGGCAAGGATCGCGCCGATCCTTAAAATGTGTAACATGTCCATGTGTTGTCCTCAGAAGTCAAGATAACCCTGTTGCTGACGAATGGCATCCTGTAACTGTTTTGCAGATACCTGATGTACGCTTAACCCTTGTTGTGCTGCCAGTGCTGCTGCGATTCCCCCTGCCTGGCCAATTGCGCCTACGGTTGGAGTGGTGCGGATTGCGGCCTGCGCTTCAAAGGTGGCAGAGATACAGCGCCCGACGACAATGAGATTGTCGGCTTCCTGGGCTATCAAGCTGCGCCATGGAATGCCGTACATACCGCCGTGGCGTAACTTGCCATGTTCGGTTCCTTCACCATCAGGGCTATGAATATCAATCGGATAGCCAGAGATGGCGATGGTGTCTTCGAATTGTGTTTCGTCGAGCAGATCCTGGGCGGTGAGGTGATAGCAGCCTTTGATTTGGCAGGAGCTGCGCACGCCAACGGACGGGCCGGTTTGCACAACAATAGCCTGTTCGAATCCTGGAACGACGCGTTTCATGAATTTTTCCAGCTCCCGACATTGCTGGCGGCCAACCACTTCAGCCTGGCTCAGACTCCACGGGTCGGTGGCGTCATGGCCGAGAATACGGCTGGTGTTGAAGACAAATTCACCGGGATTGTTGGTTTCAAAAATCAGTACATCTTCACGCGGAATGGTGATTTCACCGGCAGCTTTCGCCGCTGCAAACTCTTTCACAAAACCATGGCAGGCAAGGTGAGTGGCGGTGCGTATATCTTCGGCTTGATAGTCATTGTTAAGAGAAGATATGTTCTCCAGCATATAGGTGCGCAGCTTTTCGCGATCGACGTTGATCATCTTCATGGTCATGGTCATCGGCTGTGATTTGCCGTCAGACTCGCGGCCTTTCACCACCGGTACACCGGTTTTTACCGCCAGCATGGCATCGCCGCTGGCATCAATGAAGATAGCGGCAGCAATTTTCATCAAGCCGGATTTAGTACATACGGTGATGCTATCGAGATGATTTCCCTCGCGTGTGACATCGGCAAGCAAGGCGTGATAAAGCACGGTACCACCAGCCTCCAGCAACATGAGTTCCAGTTCATGTTTCATCGCTTCAGCATCGAACGGGGTATAAGTGGTGGTGAAATGCCCAGGGTCACGGACATGACCAGGGGATTTGTCCTGAGCTTTTAAACGCTCTATCAGCTCATCGGTAATACCGCGAATAACCTGTTTCTCACCTGCGTGAAAAGTCATCATCGGATTAACACCGTTGGTGGTCAGAGAACCACCAAGACAAGCCGTCGCCTCAACGATGAGTGTTTTTGCCCCGGCTCTGGCGGCGGCAATCGCCGCAATGCTTCCTGAGAAGCCACCGCCTACGATGACGACATCAAAATGTTCCATTCTTTATCCTTTTAGTAAACAAGATGTACTGACGGCAATCCTGGTCCTTTACGCGCAACTTGTATACTCTCGCATCGACCTATTGTGAAGGGTGTCGATATTTTTAATAAACAGGCAATGGATTTTGTGATCGCGAAATCATTATTCTTTTAAATGCTGTTACCAGCCCATTTTTAACGGGCTTCTGTCTGATTTGTGAGATGTGACATTGTGTATAGTAAACAAATTAAGTAGGCTGCATTCAGGATAACCAGAGTGGAAATGAGGTTAAGAACGATGAGGCTGGGACTGGATATTGGTGGGACGAAAATTGAAGCCGTGGTACTGAACACGCAGGGTGAGGTGATGTATCGCGAACGCTGCGCCACCGCAAAAGAGAGTTATCAGGACTTTTTCTTAAACGTCGTTAAGGTGATTGAAACGGCCAGTGCCGCAGTTCAAAGCCCTTTGTCGATTGGTCTTGGTATTCCGGGCGCCGTAGACGGCGAGGGTTTGATCAAAAACTCTAATATTCTGGTGCTGAACCAGCAACCTTTTGCACGGGATCTCGAGCAGCATCTGGCGATGCCGGTGGCAGTCACTAATGATGCCAACTGTTTTACGCTTTCCGAGGCGATGGACGGCAGTGGAAAAGGTTATCGCGTGGTGTTCGGCGTAATACTTGGCACCGGTTGCGGTGGCGGGTTGTGTATTGATAACCATCTTATTTCTGGGCCAAATGCCTGCGCCGGTGAATGGGGCCATAACGCTTTGCCTCGCTACGATCCCCGACAGGATGGCGAAGCGATAAAATGTTATTGTGGCCAACTGAACTGCATTGAGAGTTTTATTTCCGGTAGTGGTCTGGAAAGACAGTACACCCAACGATTCACTCATCATGAGAGTGTTCCGGCTATCGTTAAACGATTAGAATCTGCGGACGCTGGTGTGCGGGCGCTATGGGATCAGTATTGTAATCAACTGGCGCGCTCGCTGGCGGGAGTGGTGAATACGCTTGATCCGGATGTCATTGTTTTAGGTGGTGGGGTTTCAAATATCGAGTATTTGTATCCCGACCTTCAACAGCGAGTGGCAGAGTATGTGTTCGGTAAACAGTGCAATACCCCAATAGTGCGGGCTCAACACGGCGACAGCAGTGGTGTTCGAGGTGCGGCATGGTTGGGTGCGCAAATCTCAGTGCCAAAAGTCATGGCATAGCGAAGATCAATGAAAGAGAGCGAAATGACAAAACCTGTAAGGATACGCGACATTGCCCAGGCCTGCGGCGTGTCTCTCGGGGCCGTATCCCGCGCCTTGAAAGGGCAGCCGGGGCTACGTGAGGAAACACGGTTGCGCATTATTTCTGCTGCACAGCAGCAGGGATATGATTTTTCCCGTTTGCGCAGCGACAAAATCAAGCGTGTTCTTTTCTTGTTGCACCGACAACACAACATCAGCCGCGCATTGCCATTTTATTCGCAGCTGCTGTTGGGAATTGAAGATCTGTGCCGCGATCAGGGTATTGCATTGAGTTTTCTCTCCATCGGACCTGGTGATGCAGTGAGTGAACAGGCGATGCTGCATCAGCCAGATGCTCTAATCTGTGCGGGTTTTTTCGAACCTGAATTGCTGGGGCTACTCCAGCAAATGAAACTACCGATGGTGCTGGTTGATTTATGGGCGCCAGGTTTACCCTGTGTTAACCCGGATAACACACAGGGCGGATATCTGGCGACCCGTCATTTGATTGAACAGGGGCGTAAAGGCATCGCTTTTCTCGCCAGCACACTGTCGCATTACAGTATTCGCCAGCGTGAAAAAGGCTACCGACAGGCATTGTATGAAGCGCGTTTACTGATGCCGCCAGAATACGAAGCGATCGCTTCACCTTCTCTGGATACCGAACAAGCGCTGGTGGATGCCGTAAACGATTTGCTCGATTTACCCGAACCTCCCGATGCCATTTTTGCTTATAACGATGCGGCAGCACTTGTGGTGCTACAGGTTTGCGCGCAACGAGGCTTGCGGGTCCCGCAGGATGTCGCACTGGTAGGCTTTGATGATATCGATTCTGCGGCCTGGTCGAACCCACCTTTGACGACTATCGCAGTAGACAAACAACAACTAGGGCGCGAGGCGCTGGCGCTGTTGTTAGAAGACACTCAGGAAGAAAATAAGCTATTGCCGGTGAGTTTAATTAAACGTAGTAGTTCCGGGGGGTAAAACCGCCTCTGGCAGTAGCGAAACCAGGACCAGACGCTGTGGAAACCGTGACATAACGGCGTTGGTCACGGTTTTGATTTCGTGGCTAATGTACGATGGCAAGATGATGAAAACATAGCGTCGTGCGGCGTTGCCTGTCAGAGTTTTTAATGAACAGTTTTGATTTGTCCTTTCTGAAATTCCTTCAGGAACACAGCCCGGTTTATGTAGAGGATGCCGTCCAGCATTTTGGTAAAACGCTCTCTACACTGAAACGCACGATGAAAGAAATCAACGATCAGCTTGATCCCGCTTTTCATCTGCATATTGAAAATCAATCGATTTTCACCGCGATGGGCTATCGTGAGTACGTGTCATTTCTCGAAAATATTCACTTCAACCGATATCTCACCAGCCCGGAAGAGCGGGTGCGTGATTTAACCGTGGCACTGTGTTTGCAGAACATCGTCAATAAAAGTGATTACTACCAGAAATTCCACGTAAGCCCAGGCACCCTGAAAAATGATAATCAGGCGCTGGCGATGTTTCTCCAGGCTAATAAACTTGCAGTACAAAGTGTTCACCGGCAAGGTTCCCGGCTGCAAGGGGATGAGATCTCACTGCGTATCGCCATTTGTCTCACCATTCTTAAAACCATTGAGATTGGTGAAGATAACCACCTGGTTCAACATTCCGCCAACGAACCCATTAACCGCTCAATCGCCTGTCAGTTTTTGCAGCATTGCGAGAAGGAAATCCGTGAAGCTGCGGACATTTACCGTCAACGAATCGCGCCACGCCTGACCTTGGGCTATAACGGCAAAAAATACTTTCTGGTGTATATGAGCATTGCCTTACAGCGCACCGGCCGTGGCCATGTGATTACCGACACCCATGCACTGGATTTTGTCACGGCGATGGATTTCGGCCTGCTGGTACCGCCTGCTGAAAACCGTTTTCTCAATTTGTTGCTCTCTTCGTTGTCGTTCACCTGGCGGCCATTCACCCTCTATGATGTACCGCTTATCGACAAGGTACGGCGCTTTAGCCTGGCGATTGCACCTTTTCTTCAGGCGACGGTTAATAACCAGCAAGCCTGGTTCGGTGAGGTCTATCAGTTTATTTATACCGCCATCGTGCAGAATAAATTCAATCTGTGGTTTGACGATAAGAAACTGCACCATGTTCGCGATCGCTATCCGGCGCTGTATCAGGGTGTCTGTGTGGAAGTTCGGGAAATTGAGCAAGAGTGGGCGGTGAATTTTTCACCGGTGCATATTGCGACGCTGGTGCTGATCCTCAAAAAGTACGAGTTGCAGAATCGCCTGCATGATGAGGCGAAAAAGAGGGTGGTGATCGTCACCAACTCATCAGAAAGTAAAGTCGGCTATTTTAAAGAAGTGCTGAAGTCATGGTTTCATATCGACATTGTTGCAAGCGTGAACATTAACGAAATACATCAGTTGCAGGCTATCCCTTTCGATTTGCTGTTAACCTTCACCAATAAGATCTCCAGTTATCTGCGTTATTATCAGTTCGATTACGTCAAAGTGAGTTTCCATCTGACACAAGAAGATATCTCCACGTTGCGTCAGATGGGGCTTTCACGGGCGAAGAAAAAAATCGCCATTGAGACTTTTATTGAAGAGAGCAGGAACCTGGCGGATAGCGAGCTACGGCAGTATCTTGAAACTCGCTATCCTGAAATTTTTATCTGACCTTTATCAGCGAACGGGTAACGGTTGACGGACTCCGCGACACCATACATCAGTCAGATTTAATTCATGGTCAAGGCAGAGAATATCTGCGTCTTTCCCCACCGCCAGGCTGCCTTTCCTCGATGCCACGCCAGCCAATACAGCGGGGTTGTGACAGGCAATTTGCGCCACAGATTCCAGGCCTTTTTCCAGTCGTCCGACAATATTCTTCACCGAATCGAGGAAATTCATTTCCAGCCCGGACACCACTGGCCAGTCATCCGGTGAGACACGTTGGCACTCGCCATTCTGCGCGGTGATTTCCAGTTGCCCCTGGCGAATGCGAAACGTTTGCTGGCGCAGGTAGTGATGAAATTCATAACCTTCCGGAAAATCGGCATAGCCCATGCAATCACTCATTAACACCAGCCGTCGATCCCCTTTCAGGCGATAGAGAATGTCAAAAGCCTGGGGTTTAATGGTGATGCCACTTTGTTTCGCCACTTCTGCATACACATCCGGGTAATACATCAGCGCACCCACGACGCCCAATTCGCGGTGATGAAAACCACGCATCGCGCTGAATGCATGGGTAAAGTGCATCAGACCGGCGTCGATGGCCTCGGTTATCTGGTCAAACGTGGCATCGGTATGTCCGGCAGAAACCGTAATCCCTTTACTGTGTAAATGACGGATAAAGGGCAGGGAGCCTTCCAGTTCCGGTGCCAGCGTCACCAGCCGGATGTGTCCTTTTGCCAGCGCATTAAATTGCTCGAAACCTTCAATAGACGGGGACTGCAGGCAATCAGCCCGCTGCATCCCCAGATGTTTCGGGCTAATCCATGGCCCTTCCATATGTACACCGAGGACTTCCGCCCCGTCCGCTGGCGTTGCTGCTTCCAGATAATTTGCAGCGGCGGCGACGGATGATTTCAGAAAGTCGTCCGGCATGGTGCCGGATGTCGCCAGATAAGCAGTGACACCGCTACTGACTAAATCACGGCTCATGTTGACCAACGAAGCATGGTCGCCTTTATAAGCGAAAGACCCGCGCCCCCAGCCATGCACATGGATATCGACAAATCCGGGCATCAGGTAACGGCTACCATAATCAGTGGCCGCGCCGGACCAGCACTCCTCAATGCCAATGATCGTGCCGTTTTCAATCAGCAAATATCCAGCACGAATGCCGTCTGCTGTCACAATATTCGCTGATTTCAGAGCCGTGACGTCACGCATGGTTCACTCCTTTCTGGCAAAAACGGTGTTAGCCAGTTCTTCTGCCAACACGGCGCAAAGCCCGGTATAGGCGGCCGGATCAAGTAAATCGCGGATTTCATCATCACTGAAGTTGTCGCGGATCTCCGGCTCGTTACGCAGCACACTGGCGTAATCCAGCCCTTCATGGGTGCTGCGCATCGCCATTGAGTACACCAGTTCATGCGCCGGATCTTTCCCTAACCGTTCGACCAGACTCATCATGATTTTTTCACTGTTGATAAGACCGTGCGTCAGCATCACGTTTTGCTGCATACGGGATTTATCGATGATCAGTGTGCGGGTCAGCTCTTCAGCGCGCAGCACGATTTCAGCCATCAATTCCATGCTTTCTTGCAGGTTGGCATCAAAGATGAAATAGGCAGAACTGTCGGCCTCAAACGGGCGCGGGCAGACGTACAACGACGATGTCATCACCGCGTACAATCGCTGGGCATTGGCTATGATTCCCTTCGCCAGTTTCGGGTTCACTTTTTGCGGCATGGTGCTGCTACCGACCGTGCCTTTGGCAAACGCCTCAGATACTTCACCAAATTCCTCGCTGGAGGTCTGATAAACTTCCTCGGCAATTTTGTGGAAGGTGGTCGCCAGCAGGCATAAATTGCTGATGTACTCGGCACGATAAACCCGTGCATTACGGGATGGCACGCGCATTGGGTACATATTCAATGCTTGTGCGACCAGATCCTGTACCTGCCGCCCAGGTTCTCCGGTGGCGTGAAACGCGCCTACTGCGCCGCCCATCATCACGGTAAAGACTCGTTTTTCCGCTTCCTGCATCCGTTCAACGGCACCCAGAAGCTCGTAAATCCACACCGACACTTTATAACCGTAGGTAATGGGCAGGGCATGTTTACCGTGAGTACGGCCCGCCATCAGGGTGTCTTTATGTTGCAGGGCCAGTCTAGCCAAGTTCTCAAGCGTGGCATCGACAAAGCTCATTAGTTGCTGGTGGAATTGCTTCACCAGATAGAGATGCGCGGTTTGCTGGATGTTTTGTGTTGTCACCCCGTAATGCACATATTTGCCGCTTTCTTCGTCGCAGGCTTTAACCAGCACTTTAATCACTGGCACAAACCCGTGGCCTATCTCCCGCAACAGGCGTTCAACTTCTGCCAGATCGATACGGTCAAGCTGGCAGTTTTCGGCGATATTTTTTGCCGCAGCAGCAGGAATAATACAGACTTTAGCCTGTGCCGTCGCCAGCGCTGCTTCCACATCAAGCCAGGACTGAACCCGCGCTTCGTGGGTGAACAAGGCTTTCATTCCTTTGTCATCAATGGTTTTACTTTTTGAATCATAAAGTGCGCGCATGGTTATCTCTCCTGTTTGGCCATGGCATCGTCCACCGCGTTGCGGACGAACTCAACGTGGGGGCCAAATACAACATGAATATGGTTACTGGACGGAATAAAGGTTCCCAACGAGCCTGCTTCTTTCAGAATCGCCATATCCAGTTTCTTTTGATCGGCAAGGTCGATACGCAAGCGTGAAACACAGTTCTCAACGCGTTTAATATTACTTTTGCCGCCGAGGCCTTCCACTACCAGCGCCGCGACTTTGTCATACTCTTTATTGTTCAAGAGGGTGCTGTCGCCCATGTCACTTTCGCGACCCGGCGTTTTAATGTCGAACTTGCGGATGGCGAAACGGAAGACAAAGTAGAACACCACAAAGTTCACGATGCCGAGGATAACGAGATTGAGCCACTGAGTGTGTTCATACATCAGCCCAAAGATGCCAAAGTCAAAAATAGTGCCACGAATATAGCCGACGGAAACATCCAGTATCTGTAGTGGGATTGTCAGCAGGCCACACAAGATGGCGTAAACAATAAACAGCTTAGGCGCAATAAACAGGAACGAGAATTCCAGTGGTTCGGTGACATTGCCAAGTACAGCGGTTAATACCACAGTCAGGATCATGCCTTTGGCGAACTTTCTGTTTTTCACGTAGGCCATGTGGTACATCGCCAGACCAATAGCCGGAACACGGAATAACGTGGTCAGCATTTGTGACGACGCCAGATAGCTGGTCAGGGTTGGCATATATTCTTTCCATGCCGGATGATTCGGGCCTAACTCAAAAAGAATTTTGTTCATTGCCGGTAAAATACCGACATAAGTTTGTCCATCAATTAAGTAAGTGCCACCCGCCGCAGTAAAACGAACCGTAGAGCTTAAAACATGGTGCAAGCCGAAGGGGATTAATAGACGGTTGAGGGTCATATAGATCCCGGCACCAATATTTGGCGCCATCAGAACAGTCGAAAGGCTGTTCATTCCGGCGGTAAACAGATCCCAGATAAAGGGAATAAGCAGGCCGACGGGAATAGTAAAAGCAATAGATAAAATGGCGACGGATTTTTTACCGCTGAAAAAGGCAAAAGCCAGCGGTAACTGCAAACGGTAATATTTGTCGGTCACTTTTGCTGCCAGTAAGCCAGCGATGATGCCGCCCAGCGCCTCAATCTTCAGCGTCTGGATCCCCAACACCATGCCTTGCCCAACCAGCGATAAATCTCCTTTCGCCAGTTGTCCGGCCAGTTTTAAGTGCACGTGCATCGAAATTAACAGTGTTAGATAGGCCACCACGGAGGCAAATACGGCGATGCCTTTTTCTTTTTTCGACATTCCATAAGCGACCCCCATCGCAAAGAGTAAGGGGATATTCTGGAATACCACACTGCTGATTAAACCCAGCGATGAGAGCAGATCTTTAAAAATGGCGTTACCTAAAAAAGGTAACTTTTCAATCATATAATTCTGGCCCAGCGCGCTACAAATGCCCATAACCATGCCGACAGGTGCCAGCACAGCAATAGGTAATAGCAACGACCGTCCGAACGTTTGTATTTCATTCTTAAAATTGGCGTTCATAGACCCGTCCTGAAGTGTTGTCTCCGGGATATAAGACACGCTATCGGCATGAGTGAGCAAGGCCAAAAACTGGGCTGCCTCAGGCGCAGGATTTGCCCCTAAAATAGGTGGGTAGAAACCCACTTAAAGTTAGATGTGCTAGTCTGTATCCGCCGGTGTGAAACCGGTAACAATTATCCCTTTCGCAATCGAAATTCTGATTATTGTTTCGGTCGCTGAAAAATATCACTCCTGGTGCGGTTAATTAATGCACTATAAAGGAAATCGACAAACTATCAGGGAATATGATGACGCTTTATCAGATAAAGCCTGCCTTCCAGGCACTGTTACGCCCGCTGATGTTCTGGCTGCATAAACACCACGTTACGGCCAACCACGTGACTCTCGCTGCCATGGCACTCTCCTTTATTACCGGCGCGGTACTGATTATTTTCCCTGATCCCCGCTTGTTCGTTCTCCTGCCCATCGTCTTGTTTATCCGGATGGCGCTCAATGCCCTGGACGGCATGCTGGCACGCGAATGCCATCAACAATCCCGGCTCGGAGCTATCCTCAATGAGACGGGAGATGTGCTCTCCGACATTGCGCTTTATCTGCCTTTTATGCTGCTACCCGAAAGCAATATGTTGCTGGTGCTGGTGATGTTGTTCTGTGCGCTAATGACCGAATTTTGTGGTGTTCTGGCACAAACGATTAACGGCTTGCGCAGTTATGCCGGGCCACTGGGGAAAAGCGACAGGGCATTGCTGTTTGGTGCGTGGGGGCTGGCGCTGGCAATCTGGCCGCAGTGGGTGCAATGGAATAACGTCGTGTGGGGGCTGGCAACCGTATTGCTGTTGTGGACGGTCGTTAACCGTTGTCGGAGTGCATTGCGTGATAAGGCGGCGAAATGATGTTGCTGGAAAAATCCCTCGCGGTAATTTTTGCACTTCTGCTGGTCGCATCGGTAGTGAATGGCCTGCTGGTGTGGCTACGTCCCGCTAAAGACTGGCGGGAACTGACGCTACGGATCCGCACATGGTGGGTGATCATCGTGCTGTTTTCGCTGGCGATGTTAAGCCCGAACTGGCTGGCGCTGACTTTCTTCGCGCTGGTCAGCTTTATGGCGCTAAAAGAGTTTCTGACGCTGGTGCCTTCGCGCCATTCCGACCGAATGCCTTTGCTGTGGTTGTTTATTGCCATTCCTCTTAACTACTGGCTGATTGGCATCGGTTGGTACGGCATGTTTGTGGTGTTTATACCGGTGTATGTGTTTTTATTTTTACCGGCACGGATGGTGATTGCGGGCGACACTCAGGGGTTCTTGCGTACCGCATCCCAGCTCCACTGGAGCCTGATGACCACCGTGTTTGCTTTCAGCCATGTCGCCTTTTTACTGGTGCTGCCCGCCGATGGCCAACAGACTGGCGCTCTGCTGGTGCTGTTCCTGGTCGGCCTGACGGAGTTCAACGATATCGCGCAATACTTGTGGGGCAAATCGCTTGGGCGCATCAAGGTGACGCCGAAGGTCAGCCCGAATAAAACGCTGGCTGGGCTAGTGGGTGGCGTTGCGACAACGGCTCTGCTGGCAATGTTGCTCGGACCACTACTTACGCCACTGAGCTGGCCAATGGCGCTATTGGCAGGGGTGATTATCGGGGTTACCGGGTTCTGCGGTGATGTCGTGATGTCCGCCATCAAACGGGATATCGGCGTTAAAGACAGCGGCACGTTGTTACCTGGCCACGGCGGCATTCTTGACCGGCTGGATTCACTGATCTTCACCGCTCCTGTCTTCTTCCATTTCATTCGCTACTTTTGTTACTAACTTATGATGACACGAATGCTTCGCGCGCTTTTTACCTTGTGCATAGTCTGGCCGGTTATCTGGTTATGGCTGGGTCTGCGAGTCAAACATCGCGAACGGTTGCCGAAAAGCGGCCCGGCGATTGTGGTGGCAAATCACAACAGCCATATGGATGTTTTTGCACTGCTGTCACTCTTTCCGTTACGCGAACAGGCGAAAGTGCATCCGGTGGCCGCTGCCGACTATTTTCTGCGTGATAAACGGATGGCGTGGTTTGCGCTGAATATTCTCAACATTATTCCCATTTCTCGTGAGGGTGGAGCAGCAAACCCGCTGGCGCAGTGCGAACAGGCGCTACGTGATGGCAAGACGTTGATCCTCTTTCCGGAAGGTACGCGTGGCGAGCCGGGAAAACTGGCACCGTTGAAATCCGGACTGTGGCATTTGAGTCAAAGCATGCCTGAAGTGCCAATTATTCCAGTCTGGCTACGCGGCACGGAGCAGGTGATGGCGAAAGGTAACCGTATTCCATTGCCATTGTTTATCGATGTCACTATTGGTGAAACGTTACGCTTTCATCCCGAGAAAAAAGTGTTTATGGACGACCTGAAGCAGCAATTGCTGATGCTTCAGCAACAAACCACAGGAAATCATCCTCATGAGTAATATCCGCACGCCTGACGAGCGGCAGTTTCTGACCAGCGATCGCACTGAGTTGTTTTATCGCCACTGGCCTGCCGTGTCGGCGGGTGCCACACCCAAGGTGATTGTCCTGTTTCACCGCGGGCATGAGCATTCCGGGCGTCTGCAACATATTGTCGATGAGCTGTCGATGCCGGATACCGCGTTTTATGCCTGGGATGCCCGTGGCCATGGCCGATCACCAGGGCAACGCGGCTTTAGCCCGTCGCTGGCCCGCTCGGTGCAGGATGTTGAAGAGTTCGTCCGTTTCGCCGCCGCAGATAGCCAGGCCGCAATGGAAGATGTGGTCGTGGTTGCACAAAGCGTGGGTGCGGTGATGGCAGCTACCTGGGCTCATGATTACGCACCACCTATTCGTGGGCTGGTACTGGCATCACCCGCGTTTAAGGTCAAATTGTATGTCCCATTTGCCCGTCAGGGGCTGGCATTGATGCACCGTCTGCGCGGTCTGTTTTTCGTCAACTCTTATGTCAAAGGCAAGTATCTGACGCACGATCCACAGCGTGTGGCGAGTTTCAATCAGGACCCATTAATTACCCGACCCATTGCGGTGAACATCCTGCTCGATCTCTACAAAACAGCGGAACGGATTGTCAGCGACGCCAGCGCCATTACCTTACCTACGCAGATGTTGGTCTCCGGGGAAGATTTCGTTGTCCACCGTCAGCCACAGATCGATTTTTACCAGCGTCTGCGCAACCCACTCAAAGAACTTCATGTGTTGCCTGGCTTCTATCACGATACGCTGGGGGAACAAGACAGGCATCTGGCGTTCGACAAGATGCGCGAGTTTATTGACACGCTTTATGC